>AMWB02101996.1_pt3 | contig 23678 bp, 18 predicted proteins | sample 200311 | NCBI WGS metagenome assembly AMWB02 (sample SAMN02737377, study PRJNA173069) | bioreactor metagenome | biome: anode biofilm in microbial fuel cells | place: USA: California | collected 2010-12-16 | reverse complement strand
CTGCCTTCTAAGCAGAGGGTAGCAGGTTCGAATCCTGCCGGGGGTATGAAATGGGGATAGAAATTCGCGGGGGCTGGAGAGGAAAATTCATATGTGAAGGCCAAGATAGCTGGGACAGCGATTGTCGCTATGGCGGTGGGCCTGACTGTAGGATTCATGTTAGGGCAACGCGAAGGGGATTCGACCGAACGTCAGGCGGACAGATCAGCGGCCGTAGCAGAGGGTTGCGAAGGTGAGTTTCGAATGCTCATTCAGTCTGCTATTTCAGATATGCAGAGGGGCTGGTTTGGACAATCGCCTTTTCCTAAACCGGTTAGGGATGAACTAGCAACAAAAGGATACCTGGACCCAGTGAAGGAAATCATTGCGGACTTGAAAGGACGACCTGCCCTAATACCTTACCCTGGTGTGCTCGGAGGGATCATGGCTTTCAGACAAGCACGAGTACTTAGCTCAAACCGAGTACTCGCTGAGTTCGACGACGGCCATATAGGTGGTTGGGGTTTGTACGGCTTCGAGGTCAGGGAGCGAGGGAAGATCGAATGGCATCTCGTTTATGCCTCGATCGAAGGCGAGGAAGCGGAGAAATCGAGCGATTGGCGGTAGAGCTGATTATGGGAGGTCGATGGGAACCTTATCGCGATGCTGATTGCGATTGTGATAGGGACATTCCTGCTGTCCTTCTACAACTGGCGGTGTTCGGCGTGTGACAAGTACATTGGGCGATCGCTGTTCCCGAACTTCTGCCAGAAGTGCGGCGCGAAGTTTGTGGAGGAGTGAAGCCTCTCGTTCTCGCTGATCCCTGACGCGAGCGCTCGGCCAACTTCCCGCTGGACTTTGGGTACAATCCGAGGTATGGTGGGTCCCGAAATGCGGAGTTCCAAATACCTCAAGCGCTCCGAAGCGGTGCGGGTCGGCGGATGGCTGTTCCTGTTCAATGCCGCCTTCGCCCTCGCCATCGCCTATCGCTACATGACGCACTTCGTGGGGGTGGAGGGGGGACTCACCTATGTCTATCTGGTGTTTCTGACGCTGAGCCACTTTGCCACGCTCGCGTTTATCCCGTTCCTGCTGCTGTATCTGCCGGTAGCGCTGGCCGTGCCGAGGCGGAAGGTTCTCCTTGTCTGGGGGAGTCTGGTCGCGGCGCTCGGACTGGGGATTCTCACCCTCGACACCTATGTCTACGACCTGTACCGTTTTCATCTCAATGCGTTCACGATCGAGCTGATGTTCGGCGGGGCGGCATCGAACATATTTGTGTTCCAATGGTCGCAGTATCTCCTGGTGTCCGGGGTACTGGTGGCGGGATTTGTCCTGGAACTCTGGCTCTTTCGGGCGCTCATCAACGGTCGGTGGTGGCGACGGCTGCACGTGGGGGGATGGATTATCGGCGTGGTGATCCTGATGATGGTGGCCTCGCACGCGATTCATGCCTGGGCGGCGGCGAATTGCTACCGACCGATAACGCGGGCTTCGCGCTATTACCCGCTCTATTTCCCGACGACGGCGAACGGGTTTTTCGTCAAGATGGGGTGGGCATCACCGGAGCAGAATCAGGTCGATCTGGGGAAGAGCTCTAAGGAGGAAGTGCGGGGACTGAACTATCCGCTGGCGCCGCTTGTGGCGGACAGTGTCACGCACACCAATGTCCTGCTCATTCTGCTGGATTCCTGGAGCTGGCGGGTCATGGACTCGGCGACCATGCCGCATATCGCACGGCTGGCGGCGAAGTCGGAGCAGTACCGGAATCACTTCAGCGGGTCCAACGGGACCCGGACCGGCGTGTTCTCACTGTTTTACGGCCTGCCCGGGACCTACTGGTATGACGTTTTGGCGGCCAAGACCCGGCCGGTGCTGATCGACCAGATGTTGCGCTGTCACTACCGGTTTGGCGTGTTCACCAGCGCCAGTCTGGTCAGCCCGCCGTTCGACCAAACTGTGTTTGCGGGGGTACCGGGGATACCGCTGCGGATGGCCGGGGAGGGGGCGCATGACCGGGACATCCAGATCACGAAGGACTGGCTGGACTTCACCAAAGGGTACGGAGAGGCGGATCGGAGCCGCCCGTTCTTCGGATTTCTGTTCTATGACGCGATGCATGCAATCAGTCATCCGGACAATTTCAAGGGGCCATTCCAGCCGGCCTGGGAGCACCCGCAGTATGAGAAGCTGGGGAGCAATACCGATCCGACGCTGTTCTGGAATTTGTATCGCAACGTGGCGTATTTCGAGGATTCGCTGGTGGGGCAGGTGCTGGGGGATCTGGAGCAGCGGGGCTTGCTGGCCAACACGGTGATCGTGATCACGGGGGATCACGGGCAGGAGTTCAACGAGAACCGCAAGGGGTACTGGGGGCACAACGGCAACTACACGCGGGCGCAGATGGGGACGCCGTTGATTGTCCACTGGCCGGATGCCAGCCACGGGGCGTACGATCACTGGACGAGCCACTACGACGTTGTTCCGACGCTCATGACGAGCGTGTTTCGCTGCCAGAATCCCATCGGGGATTACGGCATCGGCCGGCCGCTCCGCGATACGACGCCGCGGGAGTGGATGCTGGTGGGGAGCGAAGACAACTTTGCGGTGCTGGAGCACAACCGGATCACGAGCATCAATTTCGACCGGACGTTCGATATCACGGACAGCCTGCTCAATGAGTTGCCGGAGGCGAAGCTGAACGCGCCGCTGATCGACAGCATTCTGCGGGCGGTCAATGTATACTACCTGAAGTAGGCTGTCGCGTCGGGCCGGGGGGTTGCGCGCACGGCTCCGGCCACGTATTTTGGCTGTATCCATGGTACAGCCAGACAGGAGTGCCCTCATGAACATGCGTCAGGAATACAATATCAAGTCCGAGATCCTGTTCGATCATCAGCAACTGATCGATGTTCCGGCGGTGGTGGCGGGGATCACCGAACGATGGTCCAACCGCACGCTGACGAACGTAAACGATAGTGTGGTGCGGCTGGCGGTGATCGAAGGGGAGTTCCATTGGCACAAGCATGACCGGGAGGATGAGTTCTTCTTCGTGCTCTCGGGTGAGTTACTGATGGACTTGCCGGACCGGACGGTGACGCTGCGGCCGCAGCAGGGGATCACGATCAGCAAGGGGATGCAGCACCGTCCGCGAGCGCCGCAGAGAACGGTCATCCTGCTGGTGGAGAGTCGCAGCATTCAGCCGACGGGAGACTAGTCAACGATAGCCGGGCGTCACGTGTTATACTCGAGGAGCTATGACCTACACTGAAGTGATGCAGTTGCTGAAGAAGAAGGGGACGGCGCAGAACCAGAAGATCTACCGTAAGCACGGCATGACGGGTGAGATCTACGGTGTCAGTTTCGCCGAGTTGGGGGCGCTTCACAAAAAGATCAAGGTGGATCATGCGCTGGCACTGGAGATTTGGAAGAGCGGCGTGGCGGACGCGCAGAATTTGGCGCTGATGATCGCGGATCCTGCGGCGGTAACCGAGGCCGAAGTGGATGCGATGGCCAAAGACGTGGACAACTATTGCCTGGCGGATGCGCTGGCGCGATTCGTCGGCAAGACCAGATTCGCCCGGAAGAAAGAGACGGCCTGGGTCAAGTCGAAAGACGAATGGCTCGGGCGGGCCGGATGGGCGCTGGTGGGACAGTCGGCCCTGGATGCGAATGATCTGGACGATGCCGTATTCGCGAAGCACCTGGTGACGATCGAGGCGGGGATCCATAAGGCGAAGAACTTCACGAAGCACGGCATGCACATGGCGCTGATCGCGATCGGAGGGCGCAATGAGAGCTTGAAACGGGCCGCGGTGGCGGCCGCGGGGCGGATCGGCAAGGTGGAAGTGGATCATGGCGACACCGCCTGCAAGACGCCGGATGCGATTCCGTATATAGAGAAGATCTGGGCGCACAAGACCCGCAAGTCGCCCGGCAGGAAGTGAGCGAAGCCGGCCAATGGACTACGTGATTCGTCCGGTGAAGGATGCCGATGCCGAGGCGGTGGTGGCGGTAATCAACTTCTTCGTGGCGAACAGCATGGCTTCCTACAATGAGTCGCCGGTCGACCGGACTTTTTACCATCGACTCAAGAGCCTGGCCGGGGAGTACCCGTTTTATGTGTTGCTCGAGCCGGCGGGGCGGGTAGTCGGGTTTGCGCTCATTCGGCCGTATCATCCGGCCAGCACGCTCCGGCGGACGGCCGAGATCACCTATTTCCTGCTGCCGGAACACACGGGGAAAGGGTTCGGGGGGCGTCTGCTCGGGATGCTGGAAAACGAGGCGCGGCGGCGAGGGATCGACACGATCCTGGCGAATATTTCGTCACATAACGAGCAGAGTCTGGCGTTCCACGCCGGGCACGGGTTTACGGAGTGCGGGCGATTTCGGCGGGCGGGGCGCAAGTTCGAGAAGGATTTCGATATCGTCTGGATGCAGAAGTTTCTGTAGCGACGGTGGAGCGGGAGTTATTCCATAGCGCGGAGGGCGCGGATCACTTCGCCGGGGGCCGACACTTTCATCAGTTCTTCGCGGAAGGCGTCATACTGGAACATCTCGGCGATCGCCTTGAACGCCTTGAGGTACATGCCATCATCGTACGGAGGGGAGGCCATCACGAAAAACAGATGCGTGGGCTTCTGATCGAGGGCGTCGAAATCGTACCCCTTGGTGGAGCGGGCGAAGGCGAGCATGAAGTCCTTGGCCTGCATGGAGCGGATGTGGGGGATGGCCACACCGCGGCCGATGCCGGTGGTGGCCTTCTTTTCACGGTTGACGAAGTCGAGAATCAGTTTGGTGCGGTTACCGATCCGGTTGCCGTGGTCGAGGAGGTCGACCAGCTCGGTGAGCACCCGCTCTTTGGCTTTGATGTGCCATTTGTCCATCGAGCAGCCCTCGACATAGGGCTCGATCTCGGTGACCATCTCGAGCTTAATCAAACCTTCTGTCAGATACCGTGATAGTTGCATATCGTTTCCCTATATCGGCGCAACGCGGCGCACGGTTTAGTCAATTATAGGTGCGGCACTCCGGTTTTGTCAAGGAGATGGGGGGCGGTGTGTGGGTGGGTGCGATGCGGCCGTCGGCTGCCCGCCCAGCGAAGCGCAGGCGCTTGAATCTGAGGGAAGACCCTGCTATAGTATAGCGAGGATCCGGGAACGTGAAGGAGATACAGTCGTGTCGGTGAAGGAACTCCTGACCGAATTGGGGTTGGTAGCACTTGTCAGTGTGGTTCTTTTTGGGGTCCTTCTTCTGATCGGACTATTCCAGCGCGGCTGGGGCCTTAAGCGAGACTCGTATGCCCGTAGACGGGTCGACTGCATCCTTGACTGGTTCGTCGAAGAAGACTACACGTTCAAGAAGCACTTCTTGCTTCGGTTTGCCGGGCTGACGCTTGTGCTCTTTCTAGCCCTCCAGCTGCTGCGTTGGTTAAGGTAGACTGCCCTTTCCCCCTCTTGACTTCCTTTTCCATACCCCCTACTTTTGGGGTGCGAAATGACGAAATTGACGCGCTCCATAAATCGGCCCATCGGCCGATAATTATTTACACGGCAAATAGTTAAAGAGGAATACGTGCCCCACTTCTCACAACTGAAACGGACTCATACTTGTGGCCAGCTTCGCGCCGCCGATGTCGGCACGGTGGTCCGGCTGAACGGCTGGGTCAACGCCTACCGCAACCTCGGCGGTTTGCTCTTCTTGGATCTTCGGGATCGCTACGGTATCACGCAGGTGATGATCAACCCCGAGACGATGGACTCAGTCCAGCTCCTGGCGGCGCAGCATGCACGAGCCGAATTCGTGGTGGCGGTGAAGGGGACAGTGCAGCACCGTCCGGACGGGACGGTCAACGCCAAGTTGCCGACCGGGGAGATCGAAGTGACGGCCGACGAGTTTTACACGCTGGCCGAGGCCAAGACGCCGCCGTTCGAGATCACCGATGAGACCAACGCCTCCGAGCTTCTCCGGCTGGAGTACCGGTATCTCGACCTTCGCCGCAAGCCGCTTCAGGAAAAGATTCGGCTTCGTCATGAGACCACGATGGCGATTCGCAATTACCTGAGCGGGGTCGGGTTCTATGAAATCGAGACGCCGCTGTTGATTCGCTCGACGCCGGAAGGGGCGCGCGACTATGTGGTGCCGAGCCGGGTGCAGAACGGGAAGTTTTACGCGCTGCCGCAGTCGCCGCAGTTGCTCAAGCAGATTCTGATGGTGTCCGGATTCGACAAGTATTTCCAGTTGGCGCGCTGCCTGCGCGATGAGGATCTCCGGTCCGACCGCCAGCCGGAGCACACCCAGGTCGATATGGAGATGTCCTATGTGACGCCGGATGACGTCTTCACCGTGGTTGAAGGGCTGATGAAGCATGTTTTCAAGACGGTGTTGCATGTGGATATCGAGACGCCGTTCCCGCGCTGTGCGTATGCCGAAGTGATGGACCGCTGGGGAGTGGATAAGCCGGACCTTCGGTTCGGGATGGAGATTGTCGATCTGAGCGAGGCGGTGGCCGAGTGCGGCTTCAAAGTGTTTACCGACACGCTGGCGAGCGGCGGCGTCGTCAAGGGTATTGTGCTCAAGGGGGGCGCCAGCTATTCGCGCAAGCAGCTCGATGATCTGACCGCTAGAGCGAAAGAGCTGGGAGCGGGGGGACTTGCGTATATCCTTCGGACCGAGACCGAGGACAAATCGCCGATCCTGAAGTTTATCGGCGAAGAGGTCAAGAACCGGCTGTGCGAGAAGGCCGGGGTAGGCAAAGGGGATGCCCTGTTTATTGTCTCCGACAAGCGGCTGAAGACCGAGGGAGTCCTGGGGCAGTTGCGGCTGCAATTGGGACGGGAGCATGGGTTGATCAAGCAAGGGCAGTTCAAGCTGCTCTGGGTGGTCAATTTCCCGCTATTCGAGTACGATGAAGCCTCGGGACGCTGGCAGGCGATGCACAACATCGTGTCGCACCCGATGGAAGAGGATTTGGCGCTGATCGATGCCGGGTTCACCAGCAAGCTTTCGGGGACTGATCTGAACCACCCCTGGCGGCAGGCGCGGGCGCTTCAGTATGATCTGGTGATCAATGGCTGGGAGATTGCCTCCGGCGGTCAGCGGATCAACCGGCGCGAGTTGCAGGAGAAGATACTGGCGATTCTGGGGATCAATCAGGAGCGGGCGGAACGGATGTTCGGTTTCCTGTTGCGGGCGCTCGAATACGGGGCGCCGCCGCACGCCGGCATCGCACCGGGGCTGGACCGGCTGGTGGCGCTGATGACCGGGGCGGATTCGATCCGCGACGTGATCGCGTTCCCGAAGACGGCCAATGCGATTTCGCCGATGGATGGCGCGCCGACGGTGATTGAAGACGATCAACTGGCGGAGCTGGGGCTGATAATCAAGGGAGACCAGGCGCACTGAGCGCGGCCATGAATCAGGATATCGACGAAAGACGGGTGCGCACGCTGGCGGTTGAAGGGATCGACCAGCGGCTGCTGTTCGGGCAGAACGACCTGTTTCTGCGCCTGATCGAGGCGCGGTTCGCCAGCAAGATCGTGGCGCGGGGGGACCGGATCACGGTGGAGGGAACGCCGCAGGATGTCGAGCAAGTGATCCGGCTATTGGGGGATCTGGTGACGCGCATCAAGGCGGGGGACTTCCTCACCGAGCAGTATGTCAACTACGCCATCTCGATGGTCAAGGAAAACGGCGAGGGACCGGCGCAGGACATCTCGACGGAAGCGCTGCTGACCAGTTCGCTCAAGAAGGTGATCAAGCCGAAGACGATCGGCCAGACGCGCTACGTGGAGGCGGTGGACCGGCATGATATCGTGTTTGCGATCGGACCGGCCGGTACCGGCAAGACGTATCTGGCGGTGGCCATGGCGGTGGCGGAACTGAAAGCCAAGCGGGTCAACCGGGTGGTGTTCTGCCGTCCGGCGGTAGAGGCCGGGGAATCGCTGGGGTTCCTGCCGGGGGATATCCGGGCCAAGGTGGACCCGTACCTTCGGCCGGTGTACGATGCGCTGTACGACATGATGCAGCCGGACAAGATCGCCAAGCTGCTGGAGATGGGGATTATCGAGATCGCGCCGCTGGCCTTCATGCGGGGGCGGACGCTTAACGAGTCGTTCGTGGTGCTCGATGAAGCGCAGAATACGACGAACGCGCAGATGAAGATGTTTCTGACCCGCATCGGCGAGAAGTCGAAGGCGGTCATCACGGGAGATATCACCCAGATCGACCTGGCGGACCGTCGCCAGTCCGGCCTGGTGAAGGTGCAAAAGATTCTCAAGGGAATTACGGGAATCGAGTTCATTTATCTGACGGAAAAAGATGTCATTCGCCACCAGCTCGTCCAGAGCATCATCAAGGCGTACGAGAAGTACGAAGACGGCGGACGTCGGGAGTAAGGCGGCAGGGATGGTCGCCGTATGTTTTCACTTCTACTGAAATTGAAGCGTCGCCTCAAGCGGCTCCTGAAGGTGCAGAGCGAGACCCGGGTGAAATATGTCCCGTCGACCCGCCGACGCACGATCAAGATCCTGCTTCTGGTGGTGACGGCGATCCTGGTGGGGCTGGTTTATCCGGGGGAAGATCGGTACAATCCGCTGGATATGCCGCACGAGGGGGATATCGCGGCCACGGATATTCTGGCGCCGTTCCAGATCATCGTCGGCAAGACGCAGCGGGAGATCGACGACGAGAAGGGGGCGGCGCGCAACGACGTGCCGTTGGTCATCACCCGGGATACGGCGATCACGGCGGGGATATACCGCTCGCTCGACGGGTTCATACGCCTGATCGATTCGCTCCGAACGGCGCAGCCGCGGGGAGCCGACGGAAAGGTATCGTCGGCTGAGGAAGTGGCGGCGCGGTATCCGTTTGTCAGTCAGACGGCCGTGGCCAAGGCGCTGGCCGACACGGACAATGTCGAGCTGATGCGATTGCGGCTGGAGCGGATTTACGACGAAGAAATCTACAATGTCGGAGTGGTGCAGGACCTGAGTGCCATCCCGCCGGCGCGCCTGAAATCTGTCCTCATTCGTCAGGGAGATAAAGAGAATCTCTATCTTCGGGATCGCCTGCTCGATCTGGCGTTGGCCAACGGCAGGTTGCTGACCGCACTCAATCGACTGGGCGCGACCGATTCGATCGATGTCGAGTATTATTATCTCATCGGCCGGGCCTTCATCCAGCCGAACCTGTGGGTGGATATGGGGGAGTACAACCGGCGGGTGGCGGAGTGGACATCGCAGATCTCCCCGATCAAGGAGACGGTGAACACGGGCGACATTATCGTCCGGGCCGGAACAAAGGTCGGTGAGCGGCAGGAGGCGATCCTGGCCGAGCTGGCTCGCCTGCAGCACTCGCGCGCTCTGGCCGAGAGCTGGACGATGGCGGTGTGGCCGGTCCTGGCGCGCGTCCTGCTGGTGTTGGCCTCGTTCGGGATGCTGTACCTGTTTCTCTTCTATTTCCGTCCGGATACCTTCCGCTCCAATCCCCGATTGCTGGCGCTGTTTTTGGTGTTCCTGCTGCAACTGCTGCTGGTGTATCTGGCCCGACTGGTGCCGATCGAACAGCCGCTCTACCTGTTTCCGATCGCCGTGCTGCCGATCATGGTGACGGTTCTGTTCGACGCCGAGGTGGGGCTGTTGGCGACGGTCGTGCTGGCCATGCTGCTGGGCGTGCTGCACCGGTTCGACTTCACGCTGAGTCTGATGACCGTGATCATCGGGACGGTCGCCTGTTTTACCTCGCGACAGGTACGCAAGCGAACCCACTTCTACCGGATCATGGCGTCCATGATCATCGCCTACGCCGCGTTCATTTACGTGGTCGAGACGCTCAAGTTGAGTCCCCAGGGAGACCTGGCCCTGTACGTGGGGTGCGGTGCGGTCACGGCCTTCATTTCGTCGATCCTGACGATCGGCGTGCTGCCGGTATTCGAATCGATGTTCGGCATCACCACCGATATCACGCTGCTGGAACTCTCCGATCTGAATCACCCCTTGTTGAAGCGGCTGGCGCTCGAGGCGCCCGGGACCTATCACCACTCGATCAGCGTGGGGAATCTGTGCGAGGCGGGGGCCAAGGCGATCGGGGCCAATTCGCTTTTGGCGCGGGTGGGGTGCTATTATCACGACATCGGCAAGATCGAGATTCCCGAATACTTCGTAGAGAACCAGCTCAGTGTCAAATCGCGCCATGAGGCGCTGTCGCCATCGATGTCCTCGCTGATTCTCTCGGCCCACGTGAAGCGCGGGCGGCTGTTGGGTGAAGAGGCGGATATTCCGGATGATGTGCTCAATTTTATCGAGGAGCACCACGGCACGATGGTGATGTCGTATTTTTACAACAAGGCGATCGAGCAGGGGGCGGACCCGGCGACCGCGGATAAATTCCGGTATCCCGGTCCGCGACCGCAGACGCGCGAAACCGGCATTGCGATGCTGGCCGATGCCGTGGAGGCGGCCAGCCGGACGCTGGACGATCCCAAGCCGGCCCGGATCCAGAGTCTCATTCAGCGGATCATCAACGACCGGTTCCAGTCCGGGGAGTTGGACGAGTGCCCGCTGACGTTGCGTGATCTGGCCCGCATTCGCGAGGCGTTCGTCCAGATCCTGATCGCCTCGTTCCACCATCGCGTGGCCTACCCGCAGAAGGACAAGGGAGCGGTATGATGCGGCTGCAGTTGTTTCGCGAGGCCAAGACGCGCCTTCCGGGCAAGAAGATCCGGGAGCTGTTCGCGTTGATCACGACGGCCGAAGGGGAGCCGGGGTATCGCGCGGATATCAATATCGTATTCACGACCGACCAGCGGATTCGGATGCTCAATCGGACCTGGCGGAAACTCGACAAGCCGACCGATGTCCTGTCGTTTAACGTCGATGGTCCCGAACGTGCCGGGGCGGTGTTTGGAGAAGTCTATGTGTCGGTGCCCACGGCCAGACGCCAGGCGGAGAGCGCGGGGCAAACGCTGGTGGATGAACTGCTCTGGTTGGTGTGTCACGGATTGCTGCACCTGTTTGGTTACGACCACAAGAAGCCGGTCGAGGCGGAGCGCATGAAGGTTCTGGAACGGCGCTATCTGGATGAAATCGGTGTGCGGGGGCGCGGCTGATGGATGCCTTGCTGTACCTTCTGATTATCGCGGGGACGCTGATTGCCGGATACGTGGCCTCGCTCTATTCGCTGGCCGTTTTCCTCGATCCCGAAGAGATCGTGGCCTCGCAATCGCGGTTTGGGGAGTGGCGGCGGGGCTTTCTGCTCCGGCTGGCGTCCGATCCCCGGGCGCTCACGCAGATCGCCACGGTTTTCAAGTCGTTTGCTCTGGTCCTGAACTCGGCCATGACGATATTCTTCGTCCGTTCCATCGGGGCGCGCCTGGAGCTCGGTCTGTCGTATACGGTCCCGGTCGCGCTTCTAGCGGTCTGGCTGGTGCAGTTGTTCTTTTTCGAGTACCTGCCGCGGCGCTCCTCGCGCAGGGCCATGAATCGGTATTTCCCCCGGTATATCTGGCTCGTGACAATCATTTACGGGCTGTTCCTGCCGGTGCTGGCGGTTTATCGGGCGGCCTTGGCCCGGGTGAAGATTGAGGACCAGCCGACGGAGGACGAGAAGGAGGAAATTGTCGAACGGGCGATCGAGACGCTGGCCGATGAAGCCGGGATCGGCGAGACGATTGTCGAGGAAGACGAGAAGAAGATGATCGGCGGGATATTCCTTTTGGACCAGACAGTCGTGCGCGAGATCATGATCCCCCGGATCGACATCACGGGGATCGAGAAGCGGATGAGTTTCCGCGACATCCAGAACCTGATTCGAGAAGACGGGCACTCCCGGTTTCCGGTGTATGACGGGACGATCGACCAGATCGTCGGCATCCTCTACGTGAAAGACCTGTTCGTGAACATGCCGGCCCCCGGTGAAGAATTCGCGATCAGCCGGTATCTCCGCAAGCCGTTTTTCGTTCCGGAGTCGAAGGTGATCGGCGAGCTGCTGCGCGAATTCAAGATGAAGAAGCTGCACATCGCGATCGTGGTGGATGAATACGGCGGCGTGGCGGGCCTGGTGACGCTCGAAGATGTGCTGGAGGAGATTGTTGGCGAAATCCAGGACGAGCACGATCTCGAAGAGGCGGAGATTCAGGTCCTGGCGGACGGGCGATATCTGGTGGATGCCGGTCTTCTCATGGAAGAACTGCAGGAGCAGCTCGGAACGGACCATGAGCAAGGGGTATATGACACGGTCGGGGGACTGATCTACGATCTGGTGGGCTCGGTGCCCACAGAGGGGGTAATGTTGACCTGGCACGATTTGGAGTTCACGGTCGTAGCGGTCGAGGGGCAGCGGATCAAGCAGGTACAGGTGGCCCGAACGCGCACGGCGCAGCGCTGAGCGTTCCGGCAACAGATTGCCGTTTAATAGCTTGCGCGGCGCAATGGGGGGGCTGGCGCCGGGACAGGTAAAGGGGGATTCAGGAAATCGGCGGCGAAATCCGAGAATTCTGGTGTCTTTGAGAGGTTGGCCCCGGAGCCTGCCGCAGCTTATGCGCCGCGTAAGATATTGCTTGACAAACCCATAGGAAGTGTTTACCATTTGAACAGCAGGATATGCGTTTCGGGACGCATGTTCTTGGATTATTGCCAAGTAGATCGGTCCCGAGCGGAAAAGAACAGTGTTTTGGTTGTGCAGGAGGTATCGCGTATGAAGGACAGAAAGATAACGGCTTTCGTAGTGCTGTTGGCTCTGGCTGTCGCCTGCTTTATCTCTGCTTCGGTTTTCCCCGGTGAGCATCCGTGGGATTCAGAGGGCAGCAAGGGTGGTTCCGGCTCGACCGGAAGCGGCATCATTGGTGGAGGTGACCTGCCCCCGATTGATCCCCACGACAGCACGGCGAGTTCAATCATGTGCGTGGATGCTCGGCCGCCGATGGATACCTGGACGCGGATCGTGTTCGAGGTCTCGTATCGGACGGTGAGATTTCTGTTTGGATTCGAGGGTCACAAGAGCCAGGTGAGACTGGGTGACCGGACGCATCCGGGGTCACGCTGAGAGCAGTGGGTGAAGAGGGACAGCGACGATAGCGAAGATGTAACACGAACCTGAAGCGAACAAAAAAAGCGATGGCTCTTTCCTCACAGAAGTACGCTTTTGATAACCGCCTGCTTGCCGTCGAAGAGTTGTTCCGGCAGCGAAAGTTCCAGCCAGCTCAGCAGGAGTTGGAGGAGCTGTCGGACGAGTCATATCGGGACAGCGACCACGAGCGCGGGTTGCTGTTTTCTTTGCGCGCCGAGTCGCACTGGGTTTCGGGAAATTACCGCAAGGCGCTGGAGAACGGTCTTCAGGGAGCGAAGATCCTTGCCGATTTCCCGCTCAACAGTCGTTTCGGCCGCGTTCAGTTGATCCTGTCCAAGGCCTATTCGTCATTGGGCGATCTGAAAAACGCGGAGATGCGGGCGCGTGATGCGCTGGCATCGTACCGCCGGGCCGCCGACTCGCTCGGTCAGGTCGACGCCCTGAACGAACTGGCGCGTATCGCGTTCATTCGCTGCGACTACGAGGCCGCGACCGGCTTTCTGGGAGACGCCATCACGCAGATGGCGGATAATCCGCACAAATCGGCCCTGCTGATCGGTAACCGCGGCCGGGTGCTCATTCTCTCCGGCCAGTGGGCGCAGGCGGAGGAGGATCTCAATGCCGCGCTGGCGTATCACGAGGCGCACGGGATCGATGTCTCGGTGGCGCTGAACCGCTTGTCCTTAAGCTACCTGTACCTACGTCGGCGGGAGTTCGTCCTTTCGGCGCGGGAACTGGAGCGGGCGCACCAACTGATCCAGCGGCTCGACCTGAAGCGTGAGAAGGTCATTTATCTCGAGTACGCCGGGGAACTGGCGTTCGAAAAGGGGGATTACTACCGGGCGAAATCGCTTCTGAGCGAGGCGTATCAGCTTGGGCGGTTGATGGCGCCCGAATCGGCCCTGGTGACTCAGGCGAGTCGCCGCCTGGCCGAAGTCGATTTGGCGCTGGACAACCATGATGAAGCCATGAAGTATGCCCAGAAGGGGCTCGATCTGGCCCGGCAGCTCGGTGAGAAGTCCGAGGTCGGGACCTCGTGTCGTGCGGTCGCGCGGATATTCGCCGCGCGCAACGAGATGCCGGACGCGCTTGAGTATATCCGCCAGGCGGTGGAGGCGTTGCGCGAAGTCGGGGATAGCTACGAACTGGCGCGGACGCTTCTGGTGATGGCCGAAATCAAGTCGGCCTCCGGTGACGAAATGGCGGACAAGGTCAAGGCGTGTTTCGACGAGGCCGGCCGGATTTTCCGTCGGCTCAAGCTGGAGTACTGGATGGCCGAAACGGATTACCGCAACGGCGTGTTCGCTTGCCAACTGGGGGATCTGTCCCGCGGTTTCCGCCGCCTGAGCCGCGCCGAGCGGGCGTTCGCCTCGTTCGACGACAAGGTGAAGGTGCGGACGGTGAATCAGTTCCTGACCTCGCTGACGGATCAGGCGGTGGCCTTGTCGGTGTCCGAAGCGAACGAATTCAAGCTGTTCGGGAATCTGATTTCGCCCCAGGACATGAAGGATCTGAAGTCGAGTCATCTCGACGACATTCTGCAGATTCTGCTCAAGCGGACCAACGCGGCGAGAGCGATCATTTTCTCTCCGGAATTCGAAAGTCAGCCGGTGGCCGCCTCGTTCAGTCTGACGCCGCACCAAATCAAGCGGTTTGCGGAGAACTTCCGCCAGATGTTGGGTGAGGAGATTTCGACGACGCGCCCGACCCTGCGGCTGGATTGCCGTCGCGACCCCTATATTAATGGACTGCTGCCGGATCTCCCGGATGTCGTGGCCAGTCTGATTGTCGTGCCGATCAAGACGAGCGACGGCTCCACCGAGTACTTGTATCTGGACAAGCTGACGACGGACAACACGCTCAATCCCTTCAGCCAGGCGGAACTCAATTTCGCGGTTGGTTTCTCGGACGTGATCGCGCTGAAAGCGGCCGAGTTGCAGAAGATGAAGCTGATGGAAGATAACCGCCGGCTCAAGGCGCAACTCCAGGAGCAGGCGGCGTTCCCGAATATCATCACAAAGAGTTCGGCGATGCTGCAGATGCTGGCGCAGGTGCGGCAGGTGGTCGATTCCAATATCTCGGTATCGATCGAAGGGGAGACCGGGAGCGGCAAGGACTTGCTGGCCCGCGCGATCCACTACAATTCGGCCCGTCGCGACAAGCGCTTCATTTCCGTCAACTGCGCGGCCTTGCCCGAGACCTTGCTGGAGTCCGAGCTGTTCGGCTACAAGCGGGGCGCGTTCACCGGCGCCGATCGCGACAAGGTCGGGCTGTTCGAAGAGGCGGATGGCGGCACGTTTTTCCTCGATGAGATCGCCGACATGCCGCTTTCCATCCAGGCCAAGGTTCTTCGGGTTTTGGAGGACAAGGAGATTGTCCGGTTGGGCGAGACGGTGAGCCGCAAGGTGGATGTGCGCGTCGTTTCCGCGACCAATAAAGACCTCAAGCAGTTGATGGCGGCCAACCAGTTCCGCCAGGATCTGTATTACCGGTTGTCCGCCCTGACGTTCCGGCTGTCGCCACTCCGCGAGCGCAAGGAAGACATCCCGCTTCTGATCGACCATTTCCTTTCGGAGAGCGGCCGACGGATGTCGCCGGAGGCGATGCGGCTGTTGATCGGCTATGACTGGCCGGGGAACATCCGGGAACTGGAAAACGAGATCAAGAAGCTCGTGTTGCTGGCCGGGGACACGGATGTTATCGGCATCGAGGTTCTGTCGAACAAGATTCTGTCCGGTCACACGGCCGAGAGCGAAAACGTGGAGACCGAGATAACGTCCGTGGACGAATTGCAGTTCACCTCCAGCTATTCGCTGTATGACTATCTGGCCCACTGGGAGCGGAAGTTCATCGTGAAGGCGCTCAAGGAGCAGCGCGGGGTCAAGAAGCACGCGGCGGCCCAGTTGAATATTCCGGAGTCGACCCTGCGGCTCAAGATCAAGCAGTACGAGATCGATCTGGATCGCCTCGACGCGGTCAATTGATTGCCAGGCTACCGGGCACCCTCCCTTTCCCGAGTCATGTCTTCCCTTCAGTTTTTCCAGCATTTTTCCGGCGAGCCCTACTACAACATGGCGTTCGACGAATGGATGTTCGAACGGGCCGGTGAGCTGCCCGAGGCGATGCTGCTCCGGTTGTACACCTGGCGGACAGCGACCATCACGTTCGGCTACAATCAGCGACAGCAGAGCGCTCTGGATCTGACGTGCCTGGGGACGACGCCGCTGATCCGTCGCATCACCGGCGGCCGGGCGTTGCTGCATGATCCCTCGGAGTTGACCTACTCGATCGCCCTGAATTCGGGCGGGCCTTTGGCGAGCCGTGTTGGCACGACGTTATCCGAGACCTCGGCGGCCATCGCCGAAGCGCTCCAGGTTTTCCTGAAGCGGGTGGGGCAGCAGGCCGACTACGTGCGGCAGTCATCGCCGCAGAACAGCCGGCCCGATTTTTTCCACCGGGCTCCCTGTTTCGCATCTTCTGCGCGCTATGAGCTGGCCGACCGGGGGAGGAAGGTGATCGCCTCGGCCCAGCGGCGCGAGGGGGGGCTGCTGCTGCAGCATGGTGCGATCAAATTGCGGGGGGTGGCGTCGCACCCGTCGTTACCGCTCCCCGTCGAGGCGACCGCTGGGGCGCCGCAACCGATTGACGCAGCCGCATTTGAGACATTCGCACGGCTGTTCGCGGAGTCCTTCAGCGAGCATTTCGGTTTGTCCGCAGTGGCCGGAACACTGGGGCCGGAGCAGCTTGGGCAGGTGGAACGGCGCGCCGAGCTGGTTGAAAAAAAAGCTTGCGAACAGCGAGAAATTTCTAAACGGAATCCCCAACCCAATAGTCTATAGCATAGACGGTTACAGAGTGACCGGAGGAAAAAATCGCTTGACTTGGCCGGATCGGACGGTCTATCTTGCGCTTCAATCCGGCGCGGCTGAAGGGAAGCCAGGGCCGGTAAGTGTTGGTGAATGAGAGGGTTGGGTACATTAGTCGGCTTTGGCGGTCGATCACAGACAAAGTTGTCCTCACTATACCTTTGTCCTCGCGTTTTCCGCGTCTTTCGCCACCCACTTGGTACCTGCCTACCGTCGAACTGGGAACTAATTCCGGTCTGGCTTTGAATGTAAGTTTGAGTTGATAGAGTTGAGGAGGTTGGAACATATGCGTGGCATCGCCAATGGGCGCGCATTGACCCTCGTTGCTATTGCAGTTTGTCTGGCTCTTCTGGCGCCGAGCCTGTTCGCTGCCGGAGTCGGGCAGATCAAAGGGACGGTCAAGGATAAGGACACCAAGGAAGCTCTTCCGGGCGCCTCGGTCGTCATCAAGGGAACGAAGATGGGGGCTATGACCGACCCCGATGGCAACTATGTCATTCCGCGAGTTGAACCAGGCATCTATGTCCTGGTTATTTCGAGTGTGTCGTACCAGTCGATGGAAGTCACCGACGTCAAAGTGCAGGCGGACCTGACGACGGAGCAGAATGTCCTGCTCCCCAAGCAGGTGACCGATCTGCAGAAGACGATTACGGTGACGGCCACGGCCGACATTATCCGCAAGTATGAGACCTCCAACCAAGCGACGATTGGGGCCCAGGAAATCAAAACGCGGCCGGTGCAGACCGTGGACAAGCTGCTCAAGCAGGTGGCCGGCGTCCAGACCGACGCCACCGGCAAGGTGTTTATCCGCGGCGGTCGTGCCGGTGAAGTCTCCTACATCGTGGACGGTGTGCCGATGAACGATCCGTTGGGCGGTCTCGGCTCCGTGGGCGCCAACCTGTCGCTGGTGTCCGGTTCCATTCAGGAAATCCAGATCATCAAGGACGGATTTGATCCCGAATACGGTAACGCGTTGTCGGGTATCGTCAAGCTGACCACGCAGACCGGCAGCAAAGACAACACCCGTATCAACATGCAATACCTGACAGACGATCTGGGGAACACCGATCTGAACAAGTATTCGCGCAACTACGATTATGCGCGGTTCTCGGTCTCGGGCCCCGATCCGATTTTCCGCAGCAAGATCCTTCCGGCTCTCGGGCTGCACTTCCTCGAGGACAAGGAGTTCACGTATTACGTGTACGGCGAAGTCGACAAGTCGGACGGCACGTTCCAGTATGAGCGGTACGATACGCCGACGACCCAGCGGAATCTGGGGTACTACAGCCTGCTTGGGATCGACATTCCGGAGCGCCTGTACAACCGGTACTACTGGATGGCCAATTTCAAGCTCCGTCCCAAGCCGAGCATGAACGTCATTCTGTCGTACAAGCATTCGGACATTCGGGCCAAGGCTTTCGACTGGAACTACCGCTATACGCCGAACACGGCGCCGTTGTACTGGGACAAGTGGTATTCGGTGTCGGCGGAGGTGTCGCAGACGATCGACAAGAACACCAACTATGAAATGGTGTTCTCGTACTACGATAAGAAGTATACGCAGAAACCGGCCGATCCGGATCATCCCGGCGTCGGGCTTGACCCCGATGAATTCCCGCTTGATTACCAGTGGGAGAGCTACACCGACCGGAACAACAACGGCGTGTACGATGCGCCGGAGCCGCTGATCAACCTGTATCCCGATTCGGCGGTGTACGGCACGGATTTCAATGGTCCGGGCTATACCTTCGGCGAGTTCCAGATCGAGCGCAATGATCAGGGCGGATCGGCCGAAGCGACGAAGTTCCGGTTTAACGACAATGGCATCGTCGACAATCTCGAGGGTGAGCCCTTCGTCGATCTGAACGGCAACGGCGTGTGGGACCAGGGAGACTTCCTTCAGGATAAGAACGGCAACGGCGTTCTGGACGCCAACCGGGTCTCCAATATCAACAACCGCAATCCGGAGCCGTATGTGGACGGCGACTCGATCATCGGCGAGCCGTACACCGACATCAACCAGAACGGCCTGTACGATCGCGGGATCGACCTGTTCGTCCGGAGTTCCAACCCGACCATCAACCAGGATCTGAACTACAACGGCCGGCATGACGGCCCGGGTGATCCGTGGGAGCCGGGGATACCGTACGAGGATCGCAACGGGAACGGCATTTACGACCCGTCGAACGGTCAGTATGACGTGGGCGAGAAGTTCTCGGACGTCAATGGCAACGGCAAGTATGACTACGGTGGTACGGCGAGCTTCCTCGATCCGGGAAGCTACGATGAAGATGCCAGATGGAACCGCCAGCACACGTCGACGGCTCGAGGCGAATTGAAGATTTTCCGTTTGTTCGGACCCCACGAATTGAAGGCGGGGGCGGCGGTGAGTCGCGAGAACTTCACCTATGAAGACATCAAGCGTCCCTACCTGACCTACACTGGTCGCCCGGACGGCGGGGTGTACGGCGACCGCGGCGCCTTCCGTGACTTCTTCAGCTACAAGCCGTGGAGCGGGACGGTCTATTTCCGTGACAAGATCGAGTACGGATCGATGATCGCGTCGCTGGGAATGCGCTGGGACTTCTTCCTGCAGGACACCAAGCAGTTAATCGACGTGGCCACGAACGACGATCTGGGCTCGGGGATCATCCTGGGGGATCGGCAGAAGCTGTCGCCCCGGATCGGGTTCTCGTACCCGATTTCGGACAAGGCGAAGGTGCACTTCAACTACGGCCACTTCTTCCAGCTTCCGGCCTACTATTATATGTATGCCCGAAACACGGCCTCGGTGGACCAGAACGACGTGGTGGGTAACTACAATCTGGACTACCAGAAGACGATTCAATATTCGTTCGGCGTGAAGTACGCCATGACCGAGAACTACTCGGTGGATTTCTCCGGCTACTTCAAGGACGAATTCGACAAGATCAACTCGGCGCAGGTACGCGTGGGTGGTCTGACGCGGCAGCAGTATCGTAACTCGGATTACGGACGGAGCCGTGGCATCGAGGTGACGCTCGAGAAGCGCGGCGGCGGCTACGTCAACGGCTCGCTGAGCTACACGTACGCGTTCGCTTTCGGCAAGGCCTCGCAGACGACCGAGAACTACCTCAGCGATTTCCTGCTGAGCCGTACGCCGCTGTCCGAAGCGGCGCTGGACAACGACATTCGGCATTCGCTGAAGGCCGGGATCCAGATATATATCCCGAACACGGTGAAGCCGCGTCTGTTCGGTGTGCCGATCGCCAACGGGTGGTCGCTGTCCATCGAATCCGTGATCGAGAGCGGCCGGCCGTTTACGCCGACCAGTTCCTATCCGAACATCTCGACCGAGACGGGTGAGGATATCGAGCGGAACTCGCTGCGTTTGCCGGCCACGGCGGTGTTCGACGTGCGGTTCCAGAAGGACTTCGGTCTGGTGGGGCTGGATTATTCGTTTATCATTTGGGTTGAGAACCTGTTCGATGCGCGCAACGTGTCGAGCGTGTACACGAGCACGGGTCGCGCCGATACCCAGCAGAATATCAACAGCCTCGTATTCGAGGGGACGGATTACGATCGGAACCCGGCCAACTGGGATTACGGTCGGCAGGTTCGTCTTGGTATTGAAATCAACCTGTAAGGCGAAGAGTAGTGTGTAATTCGACATATGAGGAAGCAAGAGCGATGAAGAATAGGACCCCGATGCGGGACCGGCGGAATCGACGAAAACTCTTCGCGGCGGCGACCGTGGGATGTGCGTTGGCTCTGCTGGTAGCCGTGACGCCAGGTCAGGTGCTGGCGCAGGCCAAAGTGGGCACCACCGGCGCCCAGTTCCTCGAACTGGGAGTCTCGGCGCGGGCCATGGGGATGGCGGATGCATTCACCGCAGTCTCCAACGACGTATCAGCCGTGTACTATAATCCGGCCGGCCTCACGTCCCTTCTGGGGCACGAGTTCATGGCCACGTATGTCCAGATGCCGGCCGACATCAATTTCGGCTTTGCCGCCTTCGCCCTGCCGCTTGAGGCGGTGGGTGGCGTGGTCGGCGTCGGCGCCTACGGGCTGACGACCGGCGATATCGATGAACGCACCTACGAGGGAGCACCGGTCGGGACGGGGCGGAAGTTCCGGGCCGAGGATCTGGCGCTGTCGCTGGGGTACGGCCGCTACCTGACCGATCGTTTCTCGATCGGTGTGAATGTCAAGTACATTGGTGAACGCTATCACGACTACTCGACGCACGGGTGGTCGGCCGACGTCGGGACCAACTACGACACCGGCTTCCGCGGTTTCCGGATCGCCATGGTGATCACGAACTTCGGTCCCGATCTGAAGTTCATCGAGAAATCGTATCCGCTGCCCATCAATTTCAAGTTCGGGGCGTGCATCAATATGCTGGAGAATGCCAGCCATCTGGTGACGTTTGCGGCCGAGGGCTCGCATCCGTCGGATAACCTCGAGAAATATAATGCCGGCGTGGAATACACGTTCAAGGATCGCTTCGTCCTCCGAGGCGGCAGCCGCTTCAATTACGACGTGGATGGCTTCACGTTCGGCGGCGGCGTCCGTGTCCCGTACGGAAAACAGGGTGAACTCCGCTTCGACTATGCGTACCAGGACTTCGGGATTCTGACCGAAGTGCACCGGTTCAGCATGGCGGTCACCTTTTAGGCGGGGAGGAATAGAGGATGAAAACTACGATGAAGAATTCGACGACCCGGCTGTGGCTTCTGGGCCTGATTCTGGCGGCGGTGCTGGTGTATGCACTGGTGACCGTGGGGTGCTCCGACCGGGTGTCGGGGACCCGCTTCGCGAATCAGCCGCCGGTCGTGCAGTTTGTCAATGTCCCGCCGGACAGCCTGAAAGTCTCCCGCAACCCGGTGGTGTACTGGTACGGGACGGATGTCGATGGCCAGGTGCGGGCGTTCCGGTATATTGTCAGGTCGGTGGCGCAGCTGCATGGTTTGACGCCGGCTGAGTTCGCCCGCGATTCCCTGAATACCTACGACAGTACAGCGTTCGTGTATCTCACCGTGTCGGTCACCGATCCGAAGACCTCTAATATCGTGCAGATGTCGGCGGATTTGGATGACCCGGTGAACACCTATGTGTCGCAGTACGTGTTCCTGCAGGCGTTCGATGATCAGTGGCTGGGTTCGGCCTACGTGTGGAAGCTGATCCTGCGCAATGACAACCCGCCTGAAGCGTTCATCAGCGTCACGCAGGGGGATACGTTCACCGATCCGTTCATCAATTCCGTACCCGCCGGCGGCGCCATCACGGGCGTCCGTATCGGCTGGCGCGGAGAAGACCTGATCGACTATCCCAGCGATGCCCCGCCGTTCTCGTTCCGCTGGAAGTTTTTCGGCCCGTACGAATACGACACGACGACGACGAACGACGAGATCGACCTGCTCAAAGCGCAGTTTGTCAAACGGGTGTTCGTCTCGGCCGACGGCCAGGTATATTATATCGGAGAGCATGATACCATCTTCCGCTGCGACACGACCTTCGTGCCGCCGAATGTCGTGGTGACCTGCGATACGATCCTGGTCGACACGATTCGCTCCGACGGCGCACTCGGTTCGCTCGACACGCGGCTGATGATCGACGATCCGGCGTTTTTGGCCTCGACCTATAACCGGGTGGTCGACAGCTCACCGGGCTGGATCCTGACCACGCGAGACACGCTGTACAACGTTTTCCGCAGTGAGGTCTCTTCGGTCACCCGCCAGCGCGTTTTCCTGCTCTGGGTGACCTGTCGGGACGATGCCAATGTCGAGGATCTGTCGCCGGCCTTCAAGGAGTTGTACGTTATCGATCCGAAGTTCGAGCGTGACGTGCTGGTGGTCGACTTTTCGAAGGTTACCAACAACGTGCGGTATAATGCTCCGATGCGGACCGGTCTCGCCATATTCGACACGGTCCGCGACAGCGCCAAGAACTACTGGGCCGCCGTTATCAAGAAGTGGAATCCGACCGTCGATTTCTCGAAGCTGACGGACTATTACTACACGAACCCGCGCGGCGACGTGCTGCCGCTGGACGTGCTGTTGAAGTACAAGCTCATGGTGCTGTACAACGACAATGTCACTACCGCGGGCATTACCGACGCCGGTCGACCCTCGCAGATGGGACGCAACATCTACACGGCTATCGATGCCGGCATCAACGCCTTCCTGACGATGCGGGCACCGACCTATTCCAAGGCCAACATATTGCCGTCGGGTCTGCCGCTTGAGCCGATCATCGATGCGTTTTATCAGACGTACTTCGGAGTCGAGACGGTTGTCCACACCAGTTGGCTCTCGTGGCTGGTGTTCCTGGATGAAACCCGTCCGGTGCCGGTTCGTATCGAGGACTTCGTCGGGGCGTACAGTCTGAATCCCGCCAAGTGGCCGGATCTCACGATGGATACGACGCTGTTCCATCGCCGGTACTGGTGGCGGGAGGACTTCAACGGGCTGTTCCGGTGGATCGACACCATTGCCGCTCTGCCGGAGGTCGACTGGACTTCCCGCGCCTACGGTACGGAACCGATGTATCTCTACAAGTCCCGGTTCGGCACCCGTGGCCACTTCCTGGGGAATGATTACACGTTCGACGGCTCGCCGGTCGCACATCGACTGGATGCCGGCTTGTTCCGGACCGTCCACTGCAACTTCACGACGCTGGGGATGGACAGTCTGCAGTCGCAGGTGTTCCTCGACTCCGTTCTGAACTGGCTGTATGACGAGTATCTGACGGCGCCGCCCACGGCGACCCGGTACCCCGGGGCCGCCA
>AMWB02151130.1_pt1 | contig 23693 bp, 24 predicted proteins | sample 200311 | NCBI WGS metagenome assembly AMWB02 (sample SAMN02737377, study PRJNA173069) | bioreactor metagenome | biome: anode biofilm in microbial fuel cells | place: USA: California | collected 2010-12-16 | reverse complement strand
CCTGTCTGGATAATTGTCAGAGGCACCCCTATCCTGAAGAACTCCATGAAAGTAAGCCTGATATTGCCTTTTTTCTCAGCATTATGAATAATGATCACATTACTTGCTGCACCCAGGACAGAGAGATTGCCTGCAATGGTACTGCCTGCTGCAAGTGCCAATAATCCGCCGGTGTCCACCGAAGCATGGGACAGTATGGGTAAGTACAGGGCCACAAGGGGCACATTAGAGATGAACTGGCTCAGGATGACACTTACACTTAACACCATGGGGATCGAGATAACACTTTGTTGCGTATCTGTAAGAAAACCCTGGAAAAATCCTGAGTCCCACACACTTTCCATGAGTATGAACATAGCCGCAAAGAAGAACAAGGTGTGCCAGTCCATTCTTTTGACCAGTTCATATCTGCGGCCATTGAGAACAAGCACCGGGATAGCAGCTATCAGGGCAATGTACGTCAGCCTGAAGTCAAAGGGAATGTTCAGCAGCTGCACTAGGATCTTTGCACACACCAGCAATACGAACAAGACAAGTGAGAGCCGGGACAAGCTGGCGAGTTTAGGATCGCTTATCTGAGGCAGTGAATGGTTCAGGACAGCTGTAGAAAAATGTTCCCTGAAAAAGAACTTGAGCACAAGGTATGCAGCTATCAGGTTAACTATGGTCGGCAGCAGCAGGTATCGTGCAAAGACCACAAATGGGCCTTCGATTTTCCCGTTCAATGCTATCAGGAGATTCTGAGGATTGCCTATAGGGCTTGCAACACTGCCAGTAGTTACTGCAAAAGCAAGTGCGAGCAGGAGCACCTTTGGATCGATCTGGTGTTGCCTTGCAAGCAAGAGCACTACGGGAGTACCGATTATTGCCAGTGTGTCGTTCATGAGGAAAGCTGATGCGAACCCCATCCCAAAAAGCACGTACAGGATGATGGCGTCCATGTTCTTTGCAGCCTTAAAGAAATTATAGGAAACCAGGGAGAGATAACCACTGGTCTCCAGGGCCTGCCCAATGGCGAACACCCCAAAGAGGAATAACATCACGTCCAAATTGATAGCTGCTATTGCCTCTGGAATGGAGATCTGGCCTGTAAGCAATACAGCAAGGGCTCCAAGACCCATTATCTGCCACAGGTCAAGCCTGATATTGCCTATCTGTCGGGTGATCGTTAAAAGAAAAACAAGACAAAGGACGACAACAGGAATTATCATTGCATCAATAGAATATGCGATAATAAATATAATTATTGGTAGTTGCAATGTAGCCTGTCAGGAAGAACATAGTTGTCCAGCAGCCCTTACGATGCATCTGCTTTTTGTATCACTATGATCCCCAGATAACCATCCACTGTTATCATATCACCAGTATTTATGATATCGGTGGCATCTGGTATGCCGGTGACACATGGTATGCCGTACTCCCTGGCTATGATCGCCCCGTGGATGAGCATGCCCCCTCTGCGTTCCACTATACCCGATGCAAGAGGCACCACGAATGTCATGGATGGCTCTATGGCATCGCATATCAGGACCTCTCCTTGCTGCATTTTGAAAAGGTCACCACGGGAACGTATGACCCTGGCCATACCTGATACTATCCCTTTACTTGCAGGCTGGCCCTGGATCTGTCTTATATGCACCCTGGACCGGACCTCCCCGGCAGGAATTTCAGAGCTCCTTTTCTCAGGAACATGTTCTTCATCAATAAGTGCAGCCATGATCTCTTCTGGTTCGATCTCCCAGTCTATTCCCTTTGACCTCAGACGGACAAGACCCTCGTGCAATGCGTGTTTAAGTTGTCCCTCTATACGGTCCAGGTAAATATTATCGTCATCACGCATACGGTAACTTATCCTTGCAAGCTCAAGCAGTTCTGCTGCTTTCTTTTTTTCCTCTCCTTCAAACATATTAAAAAAATTGCTCTCCAGGAAAACCACATCTGTCTTTCCTGATCTGCCAGGGACTGCAGCAATATCGTCAATGTGGCCTAAAAGTTCCTTCAAACCTGCAAGATCTGCTTCATCATCTCCGGTACCCCATCTGGTAAGATATGAACTCAATAGTTTACCGAATTCGCTGTTCACGTCTTCCGGAAGTCTGGATGAGGGGCTTTGCATCAGATCTGCCAGTTCTGCCAGTTCCCTGTTGCGTCTGAGGCTCATGAGGTCCTCTCCTTTCATCAGTTCCATGAACTCGTAAGGATCTTCCGGTTTTATGACATCATTATACACCTGACCGAAAAGTCGCATGCCATGAGCAAAAGGAATGAAATGTTCCCAATAGACACCTTTCCACTTGTTAAAAATATCCTGCCTGTTCTTTATCTCAGCTGCAAGCTCCACATCTTTCAATGCTATCAGATCGAACCCTTCCAGTTCTTCGGCAGTTCTGACCATTGCAGGCACTAGTTCCTGTTCTATCTGTTTTTTGAGTTGCTGAAGATTGGAGAGAGAACGTGTGAGGGATAGATACCATTGCCTGTTGCTGCCCTTATCGACGAAGGTTGTGACAGGCCTTGCCTGTAGCAGGAACAAAGTATCAGCCCTTATCGTCCATTCTATATCCTGTGCAGAGCCGAACATCTGTTCTATCTGAAGTCCCATGGCACACACGTCACGAACCTCATCACCTGTCAATGGAGGCGAAGATCTCTTGATCTCTGGCAAAGGGCCGAGATGTGTGCCTTTATTATCTGATAGCACTGCCATATCCCTTGCAGGTGGTGCTCTGTGCTCTTTCATGTTGCCTGAGGTTCTCTCGATGGTCCACCTGTCCGGCTCCACCTCGCCGTCCACAAGTCCCTTATTGAGCCCGTGTACTGCCTCGACTATTATTTCTCGGGGGTCTTGCGGGCTTGCAGTGAACATTATCCCTGACCTTTCTCCGCTAACCAGTTCCTGCACGATCACAGCCATGGAACTTTGCTCGATATCAAGGCCCAGCTCTCTCCTGTACATAAGGGCTGCATCGGACCATAGGGAAGCCCAGACCAGTTTCACATGCTCCAGCAGGGAGTTTGCTCCACGTATGTTCACATAGGATGCATGCAGGCCTGCAAAAGATGTATTTGCCGAATCTTCTCCTTTCGCCGATGACCTGACAACAAGAGCCGAGGCCCCGCAGGTTTCCTTTGTTCCTGAGATGATCAGCTGGCCGAGTTCCGGAGGCATGGTCGCCCTGCTGAACATGTTCCTTATACGCAGGGATGTGTCCCATATCTCTTCCCAGCGCATCTCATCAAAGCTCTTGCGTGTAAATTCCAGGGCTATTCTGCCTCTTAGACCGTTACTGTCCACGAATCTGTCGTACGCTGCTGTTGTAAGTACCAGGAAATCCGGAACCCTGAGGCCCGAAGAGTACATTTTCCATAAAGCAGATGCCTTTCCGCCGATAAGGGCCTTATGGCCTTCATCGATCTCTTTCCGGAGCAACAGCAACGGATACATTACATATCAAGCTCCACCACATTCTGAAAATCTCTTACTATTATGTACTTTTCCACATCCATGCACATAAGTGCTGATGAAGGTGAACTGAAGAACTCCTGCAGATATGGATGCTTATGCAGGTATATATCCCCCAGATGAGGGTAGCTCTCACGGTCTACCTCTCTTACCCTGCCTGTGACGTTGATAGCCACTGCATCTCTGAAATCAATAAAACTGTTCGACCTGTTGTCAATAAGCAGGGAAGCCCTGTTATCGGAGATCAGATAAAGATATTTACGTGTGGACCTTGTGGTCACAAAAAGCAGCTTTTTCAGATCTTCGGTGGCTGCAAAGGCCACAAGGTTCGTATAAGGATAGTCCGGAGCTTTTGTGGCAAGTACAGCAAGAAGTTCTGCCGCCATAATGGAACCGACCTGGTCCTCAATCTCTTTTTCATGCTCATGCATGCATTTCTTCCTCCACTATTATTATTTGTGATACATTGCATATTTTAATATTGGAACACTGGATTATAATAGAACGGAGGGATCGTATGAAACTCAAAGATACGCTGACCCGGGAGAACGTGGGCGGATATGATCTGCTGTTTAGAGCATTGCTGGGCTCGATAGCAATTGTGATACTTGCCATGGACCTTGTAGAACCCGGACCATGGAAATGGGTTACAGCTCTCATTGCATTCACGGGCCTGTTCACCGGTATGACAAGACACTGCACACCTTATGTGCTTATGGGGTTCAGCACAGCTGAGAAAAAGAACTAGACCGGGTGTTCATCATCGATCATCCTGTGTCCTCTTTTTAAAAGGTTCCATCTTAAAGGACAGCAGGAAAACGCCGAAGATCATAGCGCCTGCTATGAGGAAGGTACCTGCATCAAGGAAAGAGAACATAAAGCCTCCTGCTATAAGCCCTATGATGCTGGCAAGACCGATGAAACTGGTAGATACTCCCTGTACAGCTCCTTGATATTCCTTTTTAGTTGTTTTGGAAAGTGTGGACATCAGTGAAGGCCACATAAACCCGTTCCCCACTGCAAAGAAAACCAATGCACAGTATGTGATAAGATCAGTACCGAAAAAAAGCAGCAAGAAATGGATGCATAGAACGAAGCTGCCAAAAGTGAACAGTGAAGCATCGGAATATCTTTTACTGGCCCAGGAGAGCACAGGCCCTTCAACAACAACAAGCAGCAGGCTGAGCGCAGAAAAATACAGGCCAAGGGTAGCTGCATTCCATGTGAGGTTGTTTGCGGCATGTACGGGAAAGGCAGTATAGAAAATATTGTAACCGAGGAAAATAAGGAAATATATGAGTAAAAGGCTGAAAATGCCTTGCATCCTTATCACTTCCAGAAAGCCAGGCTTATCTGAGATATTTGAAGTTCCGGCCTGCATCTGCGTGTGTTGCGCTTCATCACCCTGGGCATGAGGGTCATGCAAGCCATGTGTCCTGGGTTCGGGCACAAGAAAAGCTATCATCAATATTCCTGCGAACGATATCAGGACTGCAGCGATCACAGGCAGGATCTCACCGTACACTGTAACGCTCAGTATGCCTGCAAGCGCTGGTCCGAATATGAATCCCAGGTTCGTTGAAACCGAAAGCTTACCATATACACTGCTCCTGTCCTTGTCCTCAGTGATGTCAGCAAGATAGGCATTGGCAACGGATACATTTCCTCCTGTCAGGCCGTCAAAGGCCCTGGCTATAAAAATAAGCAGCAGGGGCAGGGTGAGGACAAAACTTCCCAGCATGCCAGACCTCACATCGACTATCCTGGTAACGGGAATGAGCATAGCTGCCAGAAAAATGACCCAGGAAATAAAGGTGCCTACCTGGCTCAGGAACAGGACCTTTTTCCGCCCATATATATCTGACCATCTTCCAAGCAACGGTCCTCCCACTAGCTGAAAGACAGGGTACATTGACGCGGCAAGGCCATAGATGATAGCATTGCCTCCGAATCGTTCGACAAGGAATATCAGAAAGGGAAGAACAAGGCTCAGACCCAGGGTGCCTATGAAGTTCACAACAAGCATGGGATAGATCGAGATCCTTGGTTCCGGCATCGCTGCATATATGTAACGTGGTGATATTAGAAATTTTGCAGATGGTACATAAGAAACTCATTTATGGTATACCTCATCATTCATAGGCATGGAAGAACTGTATTGTATAGACTGTTATCTCAGGGAGTTCGATGCCGTAGTTGAAGATGTGGTCGATGAAAGATATGTGGTGCTGGACAGGACAGCTTTCTACCCTGAAGCTGGCGGCCAGCCCCATGACACGGGTTTTCTGTATTGCGCCGGCAAAGCATATCCTGTTACTGGTGTGAGGAAAGCGGATGGAAGAGTATACCATGAGATCGGAGCAGGCGGACTAAAAGAGGGAGATGCTATCCGGGGGGTTATCGACTGGGACAGGAGATATCTGCTCATGCGTTACCACTCAGCATGTCATATCCTGAGCGCCATCATACATAGCGAGACAGGTGCTAAGATCAGCGGTAACCAGTTATCAGAGGACAAGACACGTGTGGATTTCTCCCTGGAGGAGTTCGACAGGGAACAACTAAAAGCCTATGAGGCAAAGGTCAACGATGTTATAGACAGGAATATTCCTGTCACCATTGAAACAATGGACCGTGAAGAAGCCTTCAGGATACCTTCGGTGGTAAAACTTAAAGATGCTTTTCCTCCGGAAGTCCTTTGCATAAGAGTGATCACTATCCCTGGCATAGACAGGCAGGCCTGCGGGGGAACACATGTTGCCAGTACCGGGGAAATACCTCATATAGAGGTATTCAAGGCCGAGAACAAAGGTAAGAACAACAGGCGTGTCTATTTCCGTTTCAGAGAATAGTGCTGGTCCGGGCACACACGTGCAGATATGGGCCAGATGCGAACCTTCTGGAAGGAAGATATATGTATGTACAATATCTTTTCTGCTGTATTGCTGCAATAACAACTGCTAAATATACTTGCATGGTAGTTAGAGTTGGACTTAACATACTGCAAACAGGTGGAAATTGGCTTAAGTCGCCATGACCATATCACCCATTTACAGGAGACATACAGATGAAGATATTAGTCAGTGATCCATTATCCGAGGAAGGCTTGGCAATGCTCCAGAAACATTTTGATGTAGATGTTATCACGGGCTTGTCCGAAAGCGAGCTGTCAGCTAAGATAGTCAATTATGATGCCCTTGTCATCCGCAGTGGAACACAGGTGACGAGAAAAGTTATCGAGGCTACCAGGAATCTTAAGATCATAGGCCGGGCAGGAGTGGGTGTTGACAACGTAGATGTCGAAGCAGCTACTGAAAAAGGCATAATCGTTACCAATGCGCCTGAAGGAAATATGCTTTCCGCTGCCGAGCACACAATTGCCATGATGATGTCCATGGCAAGGAACATACCGCAGGCAAACGCTTCAATGAAGGCTGGAAAATGGGAACGTAAGAATTTCATGGGTGTGGAGGTCAACGGCAAGGTGCTTGGGGTTATCGGTCTGGGACGCATCGGAGCAGAAGTTGCTAAAAGGGCGCAGGGCCTCAATATGACCATAATGGGATACGATCCTTACATTTCAAAAGAGAAAGCACAGGAGCTTGGAATAAAACTGGCCACAGTAAAGGAAATAGCAGAAAATGCCGACTTTATCACAGTGCATACACCACTTACGAAAGAGACCAGGAACATCCTCGATACTGAAGAGTTCAACGTCATGAAGAGAACTGCGAGGGTCATCAATTGTGCCCGTGGAGGCATCATCAATGAAGAGGCCCTTGCTGAGGCGCTCAAGAGCGAAAGGATCACGGGAGCGGCACTTGATGTTTTCATCAATGAACCTCCTAAGGGCAGTCCTCTGCTGGAGTGTGACAATCTTATCATGACCCCGCACCTGGGAGCATCCACCGAGGAAGCACAGGTAAATGTGGCTATCACTATCGCGGAAGAAGTAATTTCAGTGCTGACCGGAGGAACTGCAAAGAACGCTATCAACATACCTTCTGTTAAACCGGAGGTCATGAGGGTTCTTGCACCTTACATCGGTCTTGCCGAGACCATGGCGGATGTCTGCGCTCAGCTGCTTGGCACAAGCTACGAGAAAGTGGAGATATCATATAACGGGGAGATAGCTGAAAAGGACACCAGGCCAGTTACGGTTGCCGCTTTGAAGGGAATGCTGCAGAATGCCCTGGGTTCCAGCGTGAACTATGTGAACGCTCCTGCACTTGCAAGGTCAAGGAAGATAGAAGTGATAGAGAGCAAATCCGAAACTTCCGGAGAAAGGGCCTCTGAGATCCAGATCAAACTAAGCAATAATGGGGAATCAGTATCCGTTGCCGGAACTATGATAGGGGACGAAGCCCGGATCATTGGAATTGACGGAGAACGTGTGGATATAGTCCCATCCGGTTATATGATCGTTGCAAAGCACATCAACAGGCCCAACGTGATAGGACCGTGCTGCATGGTGCTTGGAAAGAACAATATCAACATATCCGGCATGCAGGTTGGCAGAGCGGCGATCGGGGGAGTCACTATCATGACCCTTAACGTAGATTCCGAAGTCTCTCCTGCCATTCTGGAAGAAATGCGTAGCGTGGATGGGATACTTACGGCAAAGCTTGTTAAGCTCTGAAAGCCATACATATCTCAAGGATATAAATTTGGTAATATGGCCTATTCCAGGTCCGGACCATGAGAAAGCGCATATATCATAAGTTCCCGCATAGGGAGATCGAGTTCGAACAGAAGTACCGGTATCACTCGGATCTCCCCTATCTTGTAAAAGTGATGGCGAACATGGATGGGAAATTCGGGATGTTCGTCACCGAATCTGTAGTGCAGAGAGGGCACCGGATCCAGGCAAAAAGGGAGATCAGTGTGGAGATCGTGCGTAATGGAGTGGACTTTGAGCCCCTTAACTACAAGAATGTGGATCAGATGATCGACACTATCGAAAAGGAGGGTATGATAGATTTCAAGGTGGTCCTTAGTTACAGTTACCTGGATGGGAAATATAATCGCGTGCCTTTCAGAGGCGATACTTATCTTGTGCGTGCCCTGCTTGAGAACGAAGTGCTCGTACTGCAGATACACAGGATAGAAGGGCCCGGCAGGACCGAAGCCGGGAGGGTTGCAGACACCATCATAGAGGAGATCAGGCGCGGATCCTGATGGATGATTTCCTGTACGTTGTGGCAGCACCCTTCAAACAGCATGCTGCAAAATTCATTTCTATAAGGGATTTTGAGTTTGCCCTTTCTTTCGGCCTGAAATGGATGTCACCTGAAAATGCCTCAAAGGTGAGGGATAAGGCTCTTAGCCTGCGCTTATTAGAGATAAATGATAATAAGCTGGTTCCTACGTTCGATATAGGAAAAGTGGAAATACCGCGTGGTTTTCGTCCTTCTGAAAGAATATTTCATGAAAGGCCTCTCATAGAGCAGATCATGGCAATGATAGCTGCCTGTTCCGGAATGGAGAACAGGAATGTGGCTGCTCTGATCAGCAGAAAACAGGAAAGTCTGGGAGATATGGTCGATATAGAGGTTGCCGCACTTGTAGTAGCTAAGGAGATAGGATGCGACATAAGCAATATCTACCCTAAAGTGTTGGCGGAGATGTTCCCAAACATGGAGTGAACCACACAATCTTTATGTACTAGTAATAGTATTCAAGAGTCAGATGTCCTTATGGACATGGAATACCCTGAAGAACACTCATGGATGTTCGAACGCGGTTTAGCGCGTGAGTAAGGTCCGGATGATCTTGCGGAGGGACATTATGGGAAATAAGACACAAAGAAAAATTACAAGAAAGACCAATCCCAGAATACCTGAACTTATCTCCACTCTCAAGGAAGAGTCGCGGAATAATGATGTTCTGATCTGGAGAGATATTGCAAAGAGACTTGAGAAACCCAGTCGTAAGTATGCTCAGGTCAATCTCAGTAAGATCAACAGATATGCCAAGGAAGGAGAGGTTGTCCTGATACCCGGTAAAGTACTGGGTGCCGGTGAGCTGAAGACCTCGGTCACAATTGCTGCACTTGATTTCAGTGGCACTGCCATTGACAAGATCAATGAGATCGGTGGCAAATACCTGACGATCGAGCAGATCCTTGAAGAGAACCCCAGCGGATCAAAGATCAGGATACTGCAGTAAGAGGTGTTGAAGATGACAATAATCGATGCCAATGGGCTTATTCTGGGAAGACTTGCAAGTGATGTGGCAAAGAGGCTGCTTGCAGGAGAAAAAATAGATATCGTTAATGCTGAAAAGGCAGTGATCTCCGGTTCCAGGCTTGATACCATAGCAGAATACAGGAATAAAATAGCTATAGGTTCAACCGAATTTGGTCCTCATTTCCCTAAAAGACCAGACCGTATTCTGAAAAGGACAGTAAGGGGAATGGTGCCTTACAGGAGAGCAAGAGGACGTGATGCAATGGCTCGTCTTAAAGTGCATGTAGGCGTTCCGCTCGAGCTCAAGGACAAGGAAATGATACAGGTTGCCGAAGCAAGTATGAAAAGGCTCAGTTCTAACAAGTATATCAGACTTGGGGACGTGAGCACAAAGATGGGCGGCCAGTTCTAAGGAGGATCATCATGTCAAACAAAGTAGTCAATTCATCAGGTAAGAACAAGACCGCAATTGCCCGCGCCACTATCAAAAAAGGAGCCGGCAGAACTCGTATTAACAAGAAGCCCGTTGAGATATATGAGCCTGAATTCGTAAAGATGAAGATATATGAATCCCTGATGCTTGCAGGAGATGTTGCAGAGGGAATAGACATCGATGTTAAGGTAAGCGGCGGAGGCATTATAGGACAGGCCAATGCCATAAGGACAGCTATCGCAAGAGGTATAGTGGAATGGGCCAATGATACCAACCTGCGTGATGCGTATATGGCATATGACCGCAACCTTCTTGTAAACGATTCCAGGCAGAAAGAAACCAAGAAATTTGGTGGGCCTGGTGCACGTGCTAAGTATCAGAAATCATACAGGTAAGGCATATATAGATGATACCAGTCCGTTGTTTCAGTTGTGGTAAAGTGATCTCAAGCAGCTGGGATGAATACAAAAGGAGAACTAAAGATGGCGAAGATCCTGCCCGGGTCATGGATGACCTGGGTATCACACGTTACTGCTGCCGTCGGATACTCCTGTCCCACGTGGAGCTTGTAGATACACTGGCACCATATCAGTAAGGGACCGTAGGGTAGCCTGGACCATCCTTCGGCGTTCGGGACGTACTTTTAAGTACGCGGATCACGCCGGAACCTGAGTTCAAATCTCAGCGGTCCCATTCCCTTACTCTTACTGTAATTAGTATAGACTGGCCTGTAAGAACAGATATGTGACCACATTCGGAGGGATTCCGGATAAAACTATCTCAGGTATGGAAAGAACACGCACTGATATAAGCGTTACTTATGCAGCTTTTAGTTGACGATACCTGACATTATATCCTAATGATCACGTTCTATCATTCCTTAAGGTGATTTTTTGAGCACAGAACATTATACTAGATATGAGCGAGCAAGGATTATCGGTGCCAGATCCCTGCAGATCTCTATGGGCGCACCCGTTCTGATCGATGATCCAAGTACTCAATCTCTGTATATAGCAAAGAAAGAACTAGAGCTTGGGGTTATCCCAATTACTGTTAAAAGGGACTATAAATTCAAGGTGATCCAATGACCACAGAAGAAATACGCGTTACTGATAATGCAGATATACAAACGGATAGTGATGATAAACTATTGGACGTCAGTGCAGATGCAGAGAAATCCACTTCACTTGTTCCTATAGATGAATATCTGGCAGCCGGTGTACATATTGGTACCCAGCAGAAGACAGAGAACATGATGAAGTTCGTATACAGAGTAAGAACTGACGGACTCTATGTACTGGACATCCAGTCAACTGACGAAAGGATAAAACTGGTGGCAACCTTCCTGTCAAAATATGAACCATCCAGGATACTTGTAGTTTCTGCAAGGCAATATGGTCAGTACCCGGCAATGAAGTTCGCAAAAGCTCTCGGTGCCAGGTCAATGGTCGGGCGCTTCATTCCGGGAACACTTACAAATCCGACAGTAGAGGCATTCTTTGAGCCCGATGTGATCATAGTCACAGACCCCGCAGGAGACGCACAGGTAATTAAGGAAGCTGTGAACATTGGGATCCCCGTGGTGGCACTTTGTGACACGAACAACATGACTTCCAACGTGGACCTGGTCATACCGACCAACAACAAAGGAAGAAAGGCCCTCTCACTCATCTACTGGTTGCTTGCAAGAGAGATTTCAAAGACCAATGGTACATACTTCAATTACCAATTCGAGGATTTCGAAGCCGGTATTTGAAAGGCCTTCCTTTGGAAGCATACTACATATACAATGTACCCCTTATATGTACATGGGGTGACGTAGTATGAGACAGGCTATAGTTGCGGGAAAATTCTATCCGGCGAATCCGGGGGCTTTGAGGAAAGAGTTAGATGATTGCTTCAAAGGCACCACGATCGATCCAAGGTCCGGCATAAAGGGTATTGTGGTACCCCATGCCGGCTATATCTACTCCGGAAGGGTCGCAGCTCGCTCGTATGCCGTACTGCCAGTGGCCGAAACCTATGTAGTGTTCGGCCCAAATCATACTGGCTATGGCTCGCCGATAGCTCTTTCAACAGAAACATGGTCTACCCCTCTGGGACAAGTAGAAACGGACCATGAACTGGCGGAAAAGCTTGCCGGCAGTATGATCGATCAAGATGAGCTTGCTCATCGATTCGAGCATTCGGTCGAGGTCCAGATACCTTTTCTCCAGTACCGTTTTAAGCATGACTTCAGGATACTGCCTATATGTATGGGAATGCAGGACGAAGAAACAGCCATTGAGGTTGGTGTGGAAATTGCCAGGGCTATCGCAGATATTGGCAGGAAGGCTGTTATGATCGCATCAAGCGACTTCACGCATTACCAGCCTGCGCATGTGGCAGAGAGCAATGACAGGTACCTGATAAAGGCTATTTTGGACATGAACGTAGATGATCTTTACAGCAGGCTGTACGCAAAGGATATATCGGCATGCGGTTATGGACCTATTGCAGCAACCATCACTGCTGCCAGGGAACTCGGAGCAAGCAAAGCAGACCTTCTTAAGTATGCAACCAGCGGAGAAGTAACAGGTGATGATTCCGGTGTAGTGGGATACGCCTCTATAATATTAGAATGAGTCGGATACGATGCAAACGATAACATGTTCTGCTCCCGGAAAAATATACCTGTTCGGTGAACATGCGGTAGTTTACGGGGAAAGCGCAATATGTTGCGCTGTAGACCTGCGCACTCAGGTACGAGCCAGTTTAAGCGATACCATACGGATCAGTTCGGTGCTGGGTGATACAGGGCTTGATCATGACAGGTACCCCTACGTATCATCTGTGATAGAGAAAATGTCCGAGATGGCGGACATCAAAGGTATAAAGCTGCGCATTGACTCCGATATACCGGTTGGTTCAGGCCTGGGTTCATCTGCAGCCGTGACAATTGCCACTATCCAGGCATTGAACCTGTTGTTCGGATGTGGTCTGGGACCAGAGGATATTGCCACTCTGGGACACAGTATCGAAAGAAAGATACAGGGTGCTGCCAGCCCAACCGATACCTACGTCAGCACCATGGGCGGAGTTGTGATAGTGCCTGTGAAAAAGAAGCTTAATATCATTGATTGCGGTATTGTGATAGGCAACACAGGAAAATTTTCTTCCACAAGGCAACTGGTATCTAATGTTGCATTACTTAAGAAAAATTATCCACAGATCATCGATCCCATCCTTTCCACCATTGGAAGGATATCGATCACCGGAGAGGAACTGGTCATAAAACAGGAATATGGATCGATAGGGGAACTCATGAACATTAACCAGGGACTTCTTGATGCTATCGGTGTCAGCAGTCCGGAGCTTGCAGATCTTATATATGCAGCTCGCAGCGCGGGCGCATACAGCGCAAAGATAACAGGTGCAGGAGGTGGAGGGTGTATGGTAGCACTAACTCACCTTTCTGGTGTGGAAGATGTGGCTTCGGCAATAACAAGGGCCGGAGGAGAGGCCATCATAACCAGAATAACTGAACATGGAGTAAGAGTGGAGCATTGATATGGTTTCGTCGGAAAGTCTAACCATGCTTAAGATCGGCGGGAGTGTCATTACTGACAAACGAGCTGACGATGGTGTGGTCAGAGTAAATGAGATACGTAGAATAGCTCAGGAAATATCCGGTTTCAAGGGAAAGCTCATAATTGTGCACGGAGCAGGTTCTTTTGGTCATCCTCAGGCAAAAAAGTTCTCCATTAATGAACAGTTCAATGCTACTGGTTCTATCATAACCCATCTTTCAGTGAAAGGGCTCTGCAGTATGGTAGTTGATATACTCAATGAGAATGGCATATGCGCTGTGGGAGTTCATCCAATGTGTTGCATGCTTGCCGATAATGGAAGAATTCAGACCATGTTCCTTGACCAAATATATTGCATGTTGGAACGAGGTATCATCCCGGTCTTGCACGGAGATGTGGTGATGGATAACAGTCTTGGAACATCCGTGATCTCCGGGGACCAGATAGTTCCTTATCTTGCAAAGCAGATGAAAGCAGGTCTTTTAGGTATAGGGAGCGCAACGGAAGGGGTTCTTGACGATAAGGGTTCAACCATCCCTATAATAACACCCAAAAACTTCGAGAATGTAAAAAAGCATATCAGAGGCTCAGAAAACACTGATGTTACAGGAGGCATGCTGGGTAAAGTTCAAGAGATGCTTGAACTCAGTGACAGCAGCTATATAACTTCACATATTTTCGATGCCTCGAAACCTGGTAATATCGAACGTTTTCTAAAAGGCGAGAAAATAGGCACAGCTATAACACATGAACAATATGAATGCAGGTCTTAATATGAGTACATCCCAGAGAAAGATAGAGCATCTCAAGCTATGTTCTTCAAGTCCTGTAGAGTCACGGGTAAAGGGAACTGGTCTGGAAGACGTAATGTTAGTGCATCGGGCCCTTCCGGAATTTGATATAGAGGATATAGACCTTCATACGAATTTTCTGGGAAAGAGCATGAAAGCGCCTTTTCTTATAGCATCTATCACGGGAGGACATCCTGATACAAGACCCATCAACGCTGCTCTTGCACAGGCTGCTGAAGAAATGGGTATCGGTATAGGTGTAGGCAGCCAGAGAGCTGCTATCGAGGACCCGGCCCAGGCAGGATCTTTTTCCATCATGAGGGATGTGGCACCCGATGCTTTTATTTATGGAAATATCGGAGCTGCCCAGATAAAAGAATATGGCATAGAAAAAATAGAAGATCTGGTGGAAATGCTTGATGCAGATGCAATGGCGATACACTTGAATTTCTTGCAGGAAGCAATACAGCCGGAAGGGGATACCGATGCAAGCGGTGCTCTTGATGCTATCAGAGAGATCTGCTCTTTAGACATACCTATCATTGTAAAGGAAACAGGCGCTGGAATTTCCCATGAGGATGCATGGCTGTTGAAAAAAGCAGGCGTTGCTGCCATTGATGTCGGCGGAGCCGGGGGTACAAGCTGGTCTGGAGTAGAAGTATACCGGGCAAGGGACAGAAAGGACGTGATGTCAGAAATGCTTGGTGAACTGTTCTGGGACTTTGGTATCCCCACAGCTGCAAGTGTAGTGGAATGCAATGTATCTTTACCAGTGATAGCCACCGGCGGGATAAGGACAGGTATGGATATCGCCAGATCAATAGCTATCGGTGCCAGTGTGGCCAGTGCTGCACTTCCTTTTGTTGCTCCGGCGCTTGAAAGTAAAGAGATGGTGCTTAAGAGGTTAAAGCTTATGATGAACGAGCTTAAGGTAGCGATGTTCCTCTGCGGATGTCAGGACCTGCACAGATTGCACATAGCACCCACCGTGATCACCGGGTGGACAAGGGAATACCTTGAATTACGCGGATTCAATGTAAAGGAGTTCGCTCTACGCTCTGACCGTAGCGAATTACAGGTCGTATGACAGTCATTTGTAAGGAACAATATATTTAGAATTTGAGGAATTAACATGACAGAAATCGGAATAATAGCAGTTGGCGGCTATAATGAAATGGGCCGCAACATGACTGCCATAAGGGTTGACGAGGATATAATCATCCTGGATATGGGTCTGCGGCTGGACAGGGTGCAGATACATGAAGATGTAGAAATAGATAAGATGCACTCCCTTGAGCTTATTAATATGGGAGCCATACCCGATGATACAATAATGAACGATGTCAACGGGAATGTGCGGGCTATCGTATGCACACATGGTCATCTTGACCACATTGGTGCTATCTCGAAGCTGGCACATCGCTACACTGCACCTATCATAAGTACACCATACACAACAGCGCTGATAAAACATCAGATAGATTCAGAACGCAAATTCGGTGTGAAGAACAATCTTATCTCCATGAAGGCAGGAGAGACCTACGAAATAACAAAAGATGTCTCTGTAGAGTTCATCAATACACAACATAGCATAATAGATACGGTGTTCGTGGTGATCCACACTCCCAAAGGTGCTATTATGTATGCCTGTGATTTCAAACTGGACAGGACACCTACTTTAGGAGAAGCTCCGGATTTCAACAGGCTCAAAGCCCTTGGAGAAGAGGGGGTTATTGCGCTTATTACCGAAAGTACGAATGCCGGACGTTCAGGTAAAGCGCCTTCAGAACAGATAGCACATGACCTTGTAAAGGATGTCCTGCTGGGTACCGAGGAATCGGATGTGGGAATGATAATAACCACCTTTGCTTCTCACATATCACGTTTGAACTCCATTATCTCCTTCGCTGAAGAAATGGGACGTATACCTATATTGCTTGGCAGGTCCATGGACAGGTACATGAGCACAGCTAAAGAACTGGGATACGTTGAGCTCCCGGGGAATGTAGAGATATACGGTCAGCGCCGTGAAGTTGAAAAGGCTCTGGAAAAGGTGATGAGAGAAGGCAAGAACAAATACCTGCCTATTGTTACCGGACATCAGGGAGAGCCCGGTTCCATATTGATACGCATAGCGAACGGTGATCTGCCTTACATGATAGAACCCGGAGATAAGATCATTTTTTCCGCTAATGTGATACCGAATCCCCTCACTCAGGCTAACCGCTATGCTCTGGAAACAAAGCTCAGAATGAAAGGTGCAAGAATATATGATAATGTGCATGTGTCAGGACACGCCTACAGGGAAGATCATTGGGAACTACTGAGGATGGTCAAACCTGAACATGTCATCCCTGCTCACGGGACCATTGAAATGCATTCCGCATATATAGAGATGGCAGAAGATGCAGGCTACGTGCTGGGAGATACGCTCCACCTGTTAAGGAACGGAGAGGAACTATATATAGAGGACTAATACCGCATCAAGTCGAGGTATCATGAACCTGATAGAAGAGATCAAGAAACGGAGTGTGCATGTGGATGAGGGCATACGGGAAATGCTCCCCATTAAACACCCCGAAGAACTATATAAAGCTGCACGATACCTGCCTGATGCAGGCGGAAAAAGGCTTAGGCCTGCAGCCGTCATACTGGCCGCAGAAGCTGTTGGGTCCGATCTTCAGACAGTCCTGCCTGCTGCTGTTGCTGTGGAACTGGTACACAATTTCACTCTGATGCATGATGATATCATGGACAGGGACGATGTACGCAGGGGAATGCCCGCAGCGCATGTAAAATGGGGTGAACCCGGAGCTATCCTTGCAGGAGATACATTATACTCCAGAGCCTTTGAGATCATAACCCGCATGGATAACGATCCCGCACGCATTGTAAAATGCATCGATATCCTGGCAAGGACGTGCACAGAGATATGTGAAGGCCAGTGGCTGGATGTGGAATTCGAGCATAAGGGTGTGGTCTCTGAAAACGAGTACCTCCAAATGGTGGAGAAGAAAACCGCTGTGCTCTATGGAGCTGCATGTAAGATAGGTGCATTGCTTGGAGGTTCCTCCCTTGAAGTGGCTGAACAGATGTACGAATTTGGCCGCATGATAGGTATTGCTTTCCAGATATATGATGACGTGCTGGATATAGTGACCCCTGAAGAAGTGCTGGGCAAAGTAAGGGGAAGCGATATTATGGAAGGGAAAAAAACCCTCATAGCCATTCATGCCCTCAACTCCGGCCTGAAATTGGAAATATTTGGCAAGGGCAAGGCTTCAAAGGGACAGCTGGAAGATGCTATCAGACAGCTTGAAGAAGCCGGTTCTATCGAATATGCGCGAAATGTAGCTCTTTCATACATCCGTGACGGTAAAGCGAAACTCGATGTGCTCGACGGTTCACAGGCAAAAGATATTCTGCTTGCAATAGCAGATTATATGGTAGAGCGATCTTATTGAATCGGGCCATATTACTGGCCCAAAATTTTGTATTTAACCTATTATTTAAAACAGTACCTTAATTAAGCTATAAGTTTAAAAAACTCATGAACAGGGTCGGGAAAGACCCTGTATTACCTTACTTCTTGTTCATTTCTTCTTCCTGGAGTGCTGCGTGGGCTGCTGCCATTCTGGCCACAGGCACACGGAAAGGTGAACAGCTGACGTAATTGAGGCCCACCTTGTGTCCGAAGATCACAGAACTGGGCTCTCCCCCGTGTTCGCCACAAATGCCTATCTTCAGATCACGTCGGGTGGACCGGCCTTTATCGATACCTATTTTTACAAGTTCACCCACACCGCTCTGGTCAAGCACAGCAAAAGGATCGTGTTCCAGTATGGATTGCTCTATATAAGCGGGCAGGAACTTACCTGCATCATCTCTGCTGAAACCGAAGGTCGTCTGTGTGAGGTCGTTCGTACCAAAGGAGAAGAATTCCGCCTCACGAGCTATCTTGTCAGCAGTAAGGGCTGCCCTTGGGAGTTCTATCATGGTACCGATCTTGTAATTTATTTTCACATCTTTGTCTGCCATGACAGCACTTGCTACTTTTACAACCTGCTTCTTAACGATTTGAAGTTCCTTAACATGAGATATGAGAGGGATCATTATCTCTGGCACTATCGTCATGCCTTCCCTGGTAAGTTCACAGGCTGCTTCAATAATGGCCTGCACCTGCATCTCATATATTTCAGGATAGACGACTCCAAGCCTGCATCCTCTGAAACCAAGCATGGGGTTGATCTCTTTGAGGAACTCTATCCTTTCCATAACTTTCTTCACTCTATTGATCTCATGTGCAGGAGCACCTTTGCTCTCAAGCTCCATTAATTTTTCCAGAGCTTCCTCATGGTTAGGGAGGAACTCGTGAAGAGGAGGATCAAGCAAACGGATGGTTACCGGATATCCTTCCATAGCACGGAATATGCCTACAAAATCTTCTCTCTGCATGGGAAGAAGCTTTGCAAGAGCATTCCTTCTTGCGGCTTCGCTTTCAGCCATGATCATTTCCCTCACAACGGGAATACGCTCTTCGCCGAAGAACATGTGCTCCGTGCGGCATAGTCCGATACCCTCGGCACCGAAATCCCTGGCAACAGTGGCATCATAAGGAGTATCAGCATTTGTTCTTACACCCAGGGTTCTCACTTCATCCGCCCATTGCAGCACTGTCCGAAGCTCTCCGCTTACCTCAGGGGTGATCAGGGGGACCTTGCCCACTATAACGTGACCGGTTGAACCATCAATGGAGATATAATCTCCTTCATTGATTGAGCAGGAGCCTGCAGAGAATACTCCTTTCTTTATATCGATGGAGATCTCACCACATCCGGCAACACAGGGTTTTCCCATACCTCTGGCCACTACTGCAGCATGTGATGTCATTCCGCCGCGCACTGTAAGGATACCTTCTGCAGCGTTCATTCCGCCTATATCCTCAGGAGATGTTTCTGCACGTACAAGGATCACCTTTGCACCGGACTCTGCCATCTCTTCAGCATGCTCCGCAGTGAAAACAACCTTACCCACTGCAGCTCCCGGAGATGCTGGTAACCCTGTTGCCACTACCTGCAGGGTCGCCTTGGGATCGATCATCGGATGCAGTAGTTTGTCTATCTGGTTCGGTTCTATCCGTAAAAGCGCGGTCTTCTTATCGATAAGACCTTCAGCGACCATGTCTGCCGCGATCTTTATAGCAGCAGCAGCAGTGCGTTTTCCATTTCTGGTCTGCAGCATGTAGAGTTTGCCCTGCTCAATGGTGAACTCAATATCCTGCATATCGCGGAAATGATTTTCCAGTTTTATATATATCCCTTCAAGTTGTTCAAAGGCAGCAGGCATTGCCTCCTTTAGAGTGGAAATAGGCTTTGGGGTCCTGATACCTGCTACGACATCCTCTCCCTGGGCATTGATGAGATATTCCCCGAAGAAGCGTTTCTCGCCGGTTCCGGGATCCCTTGTGAAGGCAACTCCCGTTCCGGATGTCTCTCCCATGTTCCCATAGACCATTGCCTGTACATTGACCGCTGTACCCCAGTCCATAGGGATGTTGTTCAGTTTACGGTATGTTATGGCACGCTGGTTGTTCCATGACTGGAAGACCGCTTCTATGGCCATCATGAGCTGTTTCCGTGCATCTTGGGGGAACTTTTCTCCCGTTTCCTTTTCAATGATCAGCTTGAATTGTTCCACAAGTTCCTTTAGAGCATTGACATCGAGCTCAGTATCCTGTTTCACACCTAAAGCGTGTTTTTTATCACTCAATGCATGTTCGAACTTATCATGTTCTATGCCGAGAACAACATCTCCGAACATTGTCAGAAAACGCCTGTAACTATCATAAGCGAACCTGGGGTTGTCAGTGTTCCTGGCAAGACCCAGGACAGACCTATCGTTCATTCCAAGGTTAAGGACAGTGTCCATCATTCCCGGCATTGAAACCCTTGCACCGGAACGCACGGACACCAGCAATGGGTTATTGTCGTCGCCGAATTTCTTCCCAACGACCTCTTCAAGCTTTACGATAGCAGCATCCACCTGTTGCAGCAGTCCTTCAGGATATTTATTGTCTTTAAGATACTGCACACAGACTTCGGTCGTGATGGTAAAACCAGGTGGTACCGGAATTCCAAGATTGGCCATTTCCGCCAGGTTTGCGCCTTTACCACCCAGCAGGTCTTTCATACTGTTTTTTCCTTCTGTCTTATTACCGCCGAAAAAGTAAACGAATTTGTTGTCTGCCACCAACTTTCCTCCCTGGGACCGATGCATCAGATATAGTTCAATGGTTGGATTATGTATGGAATGCAGCACAATTGTTGTATTAATATTTAAGGTTGTGGTCATCACTAAAAAATAATGGGGCTCTTCAATATCATGTACCATGGGGCTCTTCAATATCATATACCTCTTTTTTAGCCTGGTTCCACAGGATGCGGTTTACATATATGCCTATTACCTGATTCGGAATAAAACACAATATTTAACAGTTTTTTTTGGAAACTGCACATCTACTTTTTAGTACAGGTCCGATTGCCTTTCATCCAAGAGCGAAACCTTGTCCCTTATCCTTTTTGTTTCATCCGTATCTATCTCCCCTATGATGAAACACTCATCCCCCTCAGCTTCCGCTTTCATGTTTCCCCATGCATTGATTATCATGGATTTACCAAAGTATGATGCAAAGGGAGCAGTGCCTACCCTGTTGCAGGCAATATGCGGTATCTGGTTCTCTATTGCCCTGGAAGCTGCAAGTGCTTTCCACTGGCCGGCTTTGGGTTCTGCAAATCCGCCAACCGTGACCAGAATATCCGCACCTGCAAGTGCCAGTTTTCTTGATATCTCAGGAAACCGCAGATCAAAACATATCTGGAGTCCGATAGTAATACCGTTCCTTTCAAGTCTGATCGGGGCGATATGCTCTCCCCTTGAAAAATGTTTTTTTTCCAGTCCATACAGATGGGTTTTCCTGTAAGTTCCGGCCAGATCTCCGGATTCGATACAAAAACCCAGATTATGATATCTGATCAGATCGGGTTCTTCCATCCTTTTTTCAATGACCGAGCCTATGAGTACACAATCGTGCACTTTTGAGAATTGTAATAGCCCCTCTATGATAGGATAATCCTCAACTCTCTGAGATGGAGAGGTTTCAGCAACCGACTCAAGACCTTTATAGCAGAAACCTGTTGAGAACACTTCAGGCAACACTATTATCCTGGCACCTGAAGCTATTGCATCCTTTGTCATAAGGAGGGCTTTTTCAATGTTCTCTTCTTTTGAACATTGTGTTATGTTCATCTGAACACAGGAGACCTTGATAGTTGCCATTTTAATGTGTTCCTTTTTTTAAGTGAGGATCATCAGTTGATCAAGAGAATATCTATATTTGCTTTAAACCCTTCTGCTTAAAACAGTCTAAATCGTGAAACAAAAAGTGCTCTGTAGAAGTGCTCATGCATACACAAGCATCAACAATAACCACAAAGCCCAAAAAAGGCATCTCATACCTGCTCATATCGCATGATATCACGTTACTGCATCAGGTATGTAACGGAATTATGTATCTGGAGGATGGGATGATCGTGAGGGTAGAGTAAACATGAAAAATGAAGATTCAGGCAGGATCATTTCCTCCCCACGCCTTTAAAGAACATATAGTTGAATGTTCCTTCTTCAGAAGCTGTCCTATGCAGGTCTTCGATTCCCCTGTTAAACGTTTCTCCGTCGATGATGTCCATCCGGATGGCTTTTTCCCTCACTCCCTCCACCATGGGCATGATGGTCAGTCTTACAAAGCCTTCTTCCATGTGAGGACGGCTGGCATCGCTGTAGACCATGCGGGGTGACACCTTCACATCCCTGAAACCCGCCTGTTTAAGCAGTGGGTATAGCTCTCTGCCCACAAGGGAATTGCCGCCGAGCATAGCCTGCGAGACTATCAGGCTGTTCCATGCCTTGCGTGCTGCCTCGGTTTCCGGGTGGAAGAAACATGAGCCATGATCTCCCTCGATGACCGTGATGGTGCCGCCTTTTTTCAGCACCCGCATGAGCTTCTTCAAAGCTTCCAAGGGATGCTCAAGGTGTTCCAGCACAAAGCACACGAATACATGATCAAAGCATTCATCATCAAAGAGCAGGTTGAAAATGTCTGCCTGCCGAAAGCTTACATTGGAAAGACCATGAGTTTTAGCCCGCTGCATGGCAAGTTTAAGAGAGTCATCGGAAATGTCAATGGAAGTGATATCAGCACCCGGGCTGTTCTTTGAGAGGATAACGGTCTGCGCACCAATACCGCAGCCAGCTTCCAGCACTTTTTCCCCTGGCTGGTAATGGGTATCGCTGTGCAGCAGTTCCTCCAGTGTCATCGCCTGGTCATGCAGCCTCAAAGCCTCTCTTTCGGAGTAGCCGTGGACGTATTTGTTATTCATGTTCTCCCTGCTTTTTCTTTAATTGTGGAACTTCCATTGCACACTAGGTTATATTAGGTTGCTGCAACACATTCATTGGATCATATTCAGGAAGAAACTAACAGGAAGAAACTAAGAGAATAGTCTCCAAAAATTTCAGCAAATGAAGTACTCTTTTTTGGAAAGGATATACAGTAGTGCTGGTATGGCTGTTATCAACGAACTGGTTGCTATTATGATCAAGGAGCTAACCGTTATTGGAGGAAATATGAACAAGGAAAGAAAGCCGTTGACACCTTCTAACAGAAGCCATGGCAATCCGAGTGTCCATGCGATCTTTTTGAGCTTATAGAACCCATATGTAATAAATAGTCCGATGATCCCGGAGATAAAAGCTAAGACGGTGCCTACAAGTCCATATATCATTTTTCCGAATATAAAAGCCGGTATTTGAGGCATGGTCTGGAGCAGGTGTCCAAAAACTCCCAACATCAGTATTGTAAGCATGATGCTGAATCCGTTTGGCCTCTTCAATTCCTTTGAAAGCGTATTGCATGCTGAACCCACAACAGCTTCAGTTGACATTTTTTCTCCCCTTATAGACTCTCCGGACAAAATGCTCTATGTCACATAAAATACTATTGTAGTATAAAAAGGTACATCTTATGTTATATGAGTTCTTTGTTTTTATCGTACTAAATATTGTATTCAAATCAAAATAATATAATACATTATATCTTATAGCCGTACTTAAGGCGATCTCTCTGACAGAAAGAATCAAGTATTTCGCGGGATAGTTGTAGAGCATCAGCTTATAGGTAATACCATGAGACCC
>AMWB02162077.1_pt1 | contig 23701 bp, 11 predicted proteins | sample 200311 | NCBI WGS metagenome assembly AMWB02 (sample SAMN02737377, study PRJNA173069) | bioreactor metagenome | biome: anode biofilm in microbial fuel cells | place: USA: California | collected 2010-12-16 | reverse complement strand
GATGGAAGATTTTTCAGGCTTTGCCGATCAAAGGTCAAAATGAAAAAGAGATTGAAAATTATCAAGTATCTGACCTTGAGTTTGATCTTTTTATCCTAACAAATAAGGATCTTTTATTAAGTAATGGAGATAGACCAGTATTTGAAACAAATGATGATATGATTGATTCATATTTGATGATCGGCCCCACTGGTTCAGTGATAAAGAACTCAAAAATGGAATACGCTGTTGAGGATATGAGAATCAATGGTATTGAAGAAATAGATAACATTGTAGACTGGAAGAAATATCATCAAAGAGGCGGAGATCACTGGATCAGTCAGTAAAAGGGAATGGAATGCTAATAATAAATGAAATATTTAATATTTTTTTTAAAAAATCTATATAATTAGGGATTAATCTAAAGCCAAAATGAAAACTGAAGGGATAAACAATGATGAAAACTGGTAGAAATGATTTATGTCCTTGTGGAAGTGGCAAAAAACACAAGAATTGCTGTTTAGGAAAACAGATTATGCCAATAGGTACATATCTACTGCCTTTTGGAATACAAGTAGATACGTATTCAATAGATGATATTGTAAAGCCATTTATTTCATCATCTAACGCATTCAATAACTTTTATAAAAATGAAAAGAGTAATATTAAGGATGATTTATATTGGGTTAAATCAAACTTGGAAATAGAACAAACATTAGGTTTTAGAAAAGGACAAATGGGTAAAGTATATCGTGCTGTAGGAAAGAACGAAATTAAACGTTTTATTGTACTTGAAGAAATACCACCATCTATTAAAAATGATTATTTAATCGCTCATGAAATAATGCATGACATCATCTTTAATGAGGGATTTCCAGTAGTTGCACCTCGAAAACCAAATCCATTTTCACATGAAGAATATAATAAGAGAATACAACTTGCATCGGCACTTAGCAGTATGATTCATGACATGCTTTGTGATTCTCGCTTAAAGAAATATGGATTTCTCTTTGATGAATTATACGAAATAAAAATTCAAGGAGTTCTTAGAAGTTTAGATCAATTAGATTGTAATGGAACTGATAATTTAGGAAAGCTGTTTTATGTGTACCAATATTGTCTTACTAATCTGCAAAATAGTTTAAATGTAAGTAATGAAACAAATATTTTAGGTCGATATAAACAACAGTATGCTATGAAATATCCTGAAATCACACACGAAGGAAATGTTCTTCTTGAACTAATTAATGATATTAGTTATGATACACCAAGCAAACTTACTACATTGTACCAAGAAATAATTAAAAAACACAAACTTGAAAATGAGTTTCAACTGCAAAATAGCAGTAATTAAGACTCTTCCAGAATACTTATGAAAGCAGGTTACTGCTAGCAGCTGAAAATATCTACCAATTTGTTGCAAATCTCAGCACGTTTACTTGAAGATAATGTACCGATTACTGTTATGATCTTGTGCTGATCCATAGTGAATATTTTGTTAGCTCTGATTAGACTGTCTCTATCTAATCTGCCGGATACAAAATCAGAATCAGAAAGTGCTATAGAGTAACCATCGTCTCTGAATCGGGATGTGACCTGGCACAGTATCAAGTCATCCCCTCCCACGTTAGCAGCAACCACCGCAGGCCTAATCTTGACTCCGCTTAGATCTGTAAATGGGAAAGGTACGAGAACTACATCCCCTTTTTGCATAGTTTGCATTTTAGCCTAATTTCTTGTATTTTTGAAGATGCTCCCAAGCCTCATCTTCTTCAGGAGTATCCCAGAGCTTAGCTAAAGATTCCTGTGATGCTACGGCACATCCAAGTTTTTCCTCGATATAAGTTAATGGGCGGACCTCTATATGATCATCGTACACGAGAATAGCTGCCTGATCGTTTTCCTTCATGTGTATCTCTCTAAAAGCGTTGGGAATTGTTATCTGTCCTTTTGATGTTACCGTCACACTCTTTATCTCGACAAGCCCCATAGTTTAATCTCCTTTTTGTTTTACATATAAGACATGTGACTGCTCCCACGGCAAAAGTTGATGGGCCTTCTCTATCCCTCCACCCCATTAATCGTAAATGGTGAACGAATTCTTGACCAGAAACTTAACCGGCAATTTAAGGTCCTCAAGACATTGACTACATCCAGAACATCGGCCGGAAGGTATCATGTCAGTATTTTGATCGAGGATACTGAACCTTATCCAAAACCCGTTGGTTTCAATGAGAAAACAACTGTTGGAATTGATGTTGGAATAAAGTCATTTACTGTTCTATCAACAGGACAAGTTATTGGTAATCTGAAGTTCCTGAAAAGTCATTGAAGAAGTTAATCAAACTACAGAAAATGGTTCAAGAAAACAAAAAGGTTCAAAGAACAGAAAAAAAGCAGTTGTTAAACTAGCAAAACATCATCAGTTAATAGCAAACCAGAGAAGTGATTTCCAGCATAAGAGCTCGGCAACTACTGCCCGATTTCAACATCTTCAATTCTTCCTTGTTTGGATGAAACAGCTGTAATTTCAACATTTGAAATCTTGTTTCCACCAAACATTGAACCAAAAATACTTTTGCCTTCAAATACATTAGTCCATTTATAAGAACTTCCGTTTGGGAGTAGTGTATTTGATTCACTCAAGGCAATCGATTTTGCCACATCATTTGCTTTATATATAACTGTGATATTTAATTCTGACAAGACAGGAAAACAAGAATTAATGATTTCGATAGAGTTCATATTTAACATCGTATTAATCTTTATTTTACATTTCAACTTCAGAGAATTATCTAAATCGGTCTTAGTTTTGCCATACAAACAAGCAGAAGCTTTCCGGGCAAATGATGAAAGGTTTTCATCTTTTGTGAGATTAAAGTATTGTTTGACATAGGATTCCACATCAATTGAATCATATTTTCTTCCCATATATGATATGAAATACGGAACAAATTCCGGCTCATCTATCCAAACAGATTGAGGAGGGAAGTAACTCATTTTCTCAGTGAAGTCAATTGTTGCTTGTTCAATATTACTGTTAGAAAGAGCAAGACATGCTTTCCATAAAACTCGTAACATATTTATTGTAATCGTTTTCCCATTCATTTCAGCTTCTTTTGTGAAGTTTGTAAGTCCAAATAGGTTATACAGGCTCTGTAATTTTTCAATATTTGGAACTTCTTCTTTCTGCTCATGGAGCAATTTTAGTGCATGACCAGCAACTTCTCTTACCTCTATGTTGTTACCTCCATTGAATTCAAGAGTTGCCAATAATGCCAAAACCGTCAACTTCAATGGTAAATCAACGATATCATTCAAAGGCTTTTGTTCGCATTTAACAATGTATCTAAGAGTTTCAAGAGATTCGGCAGAATTTCCATCACGCTGCTCGCACTCCATTTTCATTAGATATGTATTAACTAGTTTAGTAGCCTGAATAACTTTATCAGAATCTTCCCAAGTGATATGCCATTCACTTTTCAGTAAATCTGCTACACGGCATAAATCTATTTTTGACAATCCATATTCTTTCTTTTCGAAATTGGCTTTTGCTCTCAGAAAAAGAGTTTCTATATCTCGAGCATCAATTTTCAATATATCTGTTGTACTCTGTACAGTTTCATCATACTCTTTTCGTTCAAAACAAACTAATGCTCTACTATATATTGCAGGTTTGAAGCCAGGAGCAATATAACAAGCACGTTCGGCGAAAATCATTGCTTCATCTAATTTTGCATTATCAATAGCATCCTCTACTATTCTCAAGTGTGATAATGCCATTTCCCCGGATTCCGAGTTCACGTGACCATAATGGGTTGCAATGAGCTGAATTGCTTCTCTAAAAGGAAGAAAATTACTTTTCTCGGCAAGTATAGCGCAGTCATCAGTAGACAAATTTAGCGATTTTGAAATAAAATACTGTATATCATCAAAGAGATCTTTTTCTGCCTCACCTAAATCATTACGATGCATATGCTGAGTTGCATACCAGAACCAAGCAAGGTTTACAGGCCATACATACTGTCCATGGATAGGATATGGAGGATGTCCAATTGCTTTGAGCGAACTTTCGATTTGTTGACAAATCAGTTGATTAGCTTGGGAAAATGGCTCCCACAGCCCCTTAGATGTTGATTTACAGTTCATGAGCACTGTAAATGGAATACTCTGCCTAGTTATTGTTTTAATTAATCCAATTTCAATTTGGCTTAATGCCTTGTTGGTAACAACAAAAACAACAAAATCCACTTTATCCAGACTACGGGTAGCAGTTTCATTATCCTCATCACAATCTTCAAATCCAGGAGTATCCATAACATTTACATGTTGCAAAAGAGGCTTCCAGAGATTGACTTCGAAATGAGAAAAATCAATCTTTGGAAGATTGTAGCCTTCTATGTAATTATGAAAAGGAATTAAGTGTAAAGCATTATCTTTAGCACAAAAACCTTTTACTTGTTGTACATGACCCCATTCATACACCGTGGAAAGATGTGTGGTGGCACGACCATCTCCAGTCATTGCTACCTTATCGTCAAGCAGACAATTGACTAGTGTTGACTTGCCATTTTGAAAGCAACCTACAATTCCGATTGTTGCGCATTTGTTGATCATTGATTCTCACGTTTTGTACCTAGTGATTTTAGAACTCCATCAATGAACGAGTCAATCTTAGATTTAGCTGGTGAAATCTTTTTGACTCTAAGTTCATTTGCCTCTACACTAATCTGTTTACGGACTTGCTCTTTTTCCTGGAAAAGGCGTTTGCTCTCTTCAACACGGTTTTCGAATAAAACCAATTGCTTTTCTAACTGTTGTCTAAAATGGTTGACGAAAATCTCTTGCAGCGGAGAGATTAAATCAAGACTGTTCTGTCTGAGTTTCTTTTTTGCTTCTGGATCATTGAACCCCTTTTTGAGACCATCTTCTATATTTGCCTTAATTTTTGAAGTAGCTCCTTTTTTCATAATCTCAGAAACACTAGCTCCAGCTAGAATAGCAATAAAGATTGCTGGTAAAAGAACTACAATAGTAGGCACCCATAATGGTAAGGTGGCCAAGACTGCCCCGCAGACAAAAAAAACAACAGTTCCAACAATAAATCCTGTAACATCACCTGCAAAGTGAACGGCACTTCCTGTTTTCACGGCATCTGTCAAACTTGCTGTATTAAGTTGGTTTAAAAGTTCAGTATTGTCGCTAAATGTTCCCGATGGCAAAATAAGTTCCAAACCTTCAAGAAGAATCAAATGCTCAGTATTCTTATTATCGTCGACTATTTCTTTCCAATAGTGACCCAGTTCCTGAGAAATAGCATTTACCTTAGCACCAATTGTTGCATTGTATATAGTGGATTCTCCATCTTTGATAGATTGAAACCATCCTTCTGTTGCTGGTTTTAAGGTATACTCAATGGAATTTTGAATAAGGGGTTTGAGTTCCTCTTCTAATGAAGTCGATTCGGCAGACGTAAGAGTTGATGATATTTTACCCTTCAGCCTTTTAAATGTTGCTTCAAAGGACAGTAAATTATTCACGATTTCTTCGGTTATCCTCTCGGCAATTTGAGGAATGCTTGCTAAGACAACAGAGTTTTCAAAGTTTTCTGCCAATGGGGTTGCAATTAAAGGGTCTCTAATTTTCAAAATAGCTTCAGATGCCTTTTCTTGGAATTTTTCTAATTCATCTCTTGCTTTTATTACATCCATTTTGAACTCTGCTTCAGTCCTTTTAGCAACTTCCTCTTTGGACTTGAGATCTCCTTCAAGCAAAGCCAGTGCAGCCGATGCTCGTTCTCCTCCCTGGGAAACTAGAATAGCATGAGCTTTCTTTTGGATCACAATTTGCTCAATGCCTTCAAAAAGATCATCTATACGACTATGCACAGCAACTTTCCTAACATTATCTACATCCAGTTTTTCGATTGATTCTTTCCTATCTATGTTACCAATCATCTCATCAGCCAATTCTACCCAAACTTCTTTTACGTCGTTTCCGTAATCTTCATCGATAGTTTGAGCTACTTTTACAAACCGATTCATAGAGTATTCATCCAAAACCCCATCTTTGATTGGGCTTCCATTGCGAGAACATAAACCAAGTAATGCATGATAAAGATGAATATCAGATTCGGAAACCTCAAATCCTAATGCTCGAAGCTTGGAAACATTTTCAGGTAAAACATTGTTCTCGATATTTCGGATTTTCCCAGTAACATTAATAGCGTACACTAGCTTATGTTCCATTTTTACCTTGCGTATCTCATTCAATGCCCTAATATCACCTTGATTAAGCGTTTTTGAACCACCAAAGAGATAGAGAATGGCATCTGCTTCCAACATGGCTTTATGAGCAACTTCGGTATCCCATGGGCTAGTAAATAAGCCCGGACAATCAGTAATGACACATCCCAAACGTGCAAGGTTTGATGAATGAATGAAACAACGAACATTTGACACAAAAACAAAAGCAATTTCCTCTGGGCGAAAAGCTTCGGGTAATCCTGCCTGCCATCGTGAAGTCCAGTCCATGGGAAAAGTTACCAGCTTACCAATTTCATAAACAGACATATTTTGAGTCTTACGTAAGTTAGCAATGAAAGGAGAATTAATAAAATGAGCTATAAGAGATGAAATGTATAGTGTGTCTAGATCCTCTTGTTCATAGTTGTCTGGATTCTTTTTATAAATCTTCCATTGTTCATGCAAAGAGTTGCGGATTAACTCCATGTCATCTGGATTGTGTATATCAAGTGGCTTTATATCCTGTACTCTCATAGCAGGATTATTACTATACATCATTACTTCAGAAATATTAACTTGCCGAATCATCTGCTCCTGTGTGGCCTGTCCAAATCTCTCCGGCTGTGCTTTGCGTAGATATGGCTCGATTAGCTTGATCATTCCAAGCAATAATTCTCTTTCTTCTTTCCAGGTAACTAATGCATACTCTTCAGCATTAGGATCGGCAAGATTGCAAGCAGAAATCTTGCAGGCACTGGTTTTAATCATAGCTCCACGCGGGCTTATTTCACGACCATCGCAAATGGTATTGAAGGTTGTCGACTTCCCTCCCTGAAATTCACCTACCAGTACAATTTCAAAGTTGTTTTCCAGAGATTTGTTCCGGATTTTTTGTATATCCTCTTTTGTTTTAGAACGAAGACCTTCAATTCCAAGAATCTCATCCAATATTCCTATTAGCCTGTTGCGCTCTTGTTCATATTGTTTCGCATCCATGTTCTTCCTATCCTTTAATTTCATAACGACTGCACCAGCGGCAACAGCGCATATTGGATCTACGCGTTTATTACCATCAATCGTTGTTCGAGTTACTTCCACATGTTCAGCACCTGCGTTATTCAGGTAGGCAATAACTTTATTTCTGATCAATGGAATATGAGTTGAGCCCCCAATGAACAAAATCCTCGACAGGTTGCTCCAATCCTTTTTACAGGATTTTAACAAATCACTGCAACTGGAAAGTGTTTGATCAATAAAGGGATCGATCATCTGCTCAAAGTCGGAACGCTTTAGTGTAATTTCTTCATTTGGATTATGAGGTAGCGGCTTGTTAGCAGACTCTGATCCACTAAGTAAATGTTTTAAGTCTTTGCAGAGAGACATATATTCTCTTTCTTTGCCTTTATTTCCAAAAGCTTCTGCTACTTCTTTCTTATTGGATTTTAACCAAGCATAGATTACTGTATCAAATGTCACACCACCAACCTTCAGCCCATAATCACGTCCGGTTTTTAGTAGTTTTTCACCATCATTTGCGCTTTCAATTAATGCAGGATCAAATGTACCACCTCCAAGGTCATAGACAAGTGTTAAATCTCCAAGTTTTTCTCCCGAAATGTGTTGGTAATATAGCGCGGCAGCTTCTGGTTCATAGAGTATCTCCACTTGCTTGAAACCCGCTTTTTTGGCTGCATTTAGCATAACTTTCCACTGGGGCCCGTTTTTTGTATAGATTACAGGGACTGTAATAACAGCGTTCCCTATTGGAATCCCATTATTATCTCTTCTGGCATCCTCTAACACATCATGCAAAATAGCTGCAACAAGATCTGCATAAGTAACTCCTACTTCAGAAACTAAAGGATCATCGTCTATAATGTCCAACTTGAACTCTGCGAAAAAACGTGACGAATCACTATAACGGTACGCTTCAGCAGCATGACCTGTTTTTATTGTTCCATCTTTAGTGATATATGCAACTGTTGGTCTTTGTGTTGAACCAGCATCTGGCGCATCACGAACAGGAATCATAACAACATTATTACCATCCAAACGAGCTGCACTGGTATAACAGGTCCCAAAATCAATTCCAATCCAACTATTTTCTATTTTCATGATTCATTTCTCCGTAACTTATTCCCCATATAAAATTTGTTACGTCATCTAATCTGCATTCTGCTAAATCAAGCTCCTTTCCAAGAACACGATAACTTTTTTCCATCACATGTGCTGCTTCTTTGACTTTGGGATTTGTTGTGGTCATACGCTTTGTATGCCAGTATTTGTAACGTTCTTCTGATAACAATTTCATTGTTTGTATTGACCGAAGGTCAGGTAATCCAAGTTTTTCGGTACAGGAAAGACCATTCTCTCCAGTGATATTTACAAGTTCATCTTCTTCGGATTCACTAAGTTCAATTTCTCCGGCATAGAAATCTCTGAGTAGTTCTAACTCCTGCAGTTCATGCTGCTTTAAAGATAACTCAATAAAGATATTCTCAATTTCCAGAAGCACATCTTTTTCTTTTCCTGTAACTTTTTGTTGAGCCTTGACAGTAAAACTCAGAATATCTGATAGCAATGCAGAAAATTTGATCAAATGAGATCGATTACCAAAATGTCTTATGAGTGAGTCATAAAATACACCAAATCCGCTTTTTTCCAATAGTAATTTTTCTACTTCCTCTAAAGGAGAATTTCGATTCTTTCTCATCAATTCAACTGCACATGCAACTCCGTATCGTGTAAATTTTTGGGATAGACGTTTCCTTTCGATACCTGGTACCGGAATTTCAGTATTATCTGCCTCAAAACGCTGTAGAGTGGAAATCATACGTTGGAATGTCCGCTCATCCATTTCTGACAAAAGTTTGAACGATTCAACATCTCGATCATTCAAAGACATTGAACCAACGGCAAGCCCTGCGCAAACAGGGTGAAGCTGATAGAGTGTATTATGAATTGAAGTTTCCTCTTGGAAAAGCCGACTAGCAATTCTCTTTCCTGCTGCAATTGGATCTTCTTCCTCAGGCCAATATACATCGATCTTTGATAGCACTCCCACAGCATTTACAGGAGTCATCTGGCCAGGCAATGAGCCTTGAAAGGCTTTAATAACATCTACTGTTCTACGAGCTATACCTTTAGTGAATAGAAGAACTACAGCATCTGGATTTACTTTTTTGAGAAAATCTATTGTATTTTGAGAATCAATTCCACTATAAGCGTTTAATCCGGGTGTATCGATGATGTTGAAAATTTTAAGCGATGGATTATCATGCATTACTTTGATGAAACTTACATTGCTTTGCATTGATTCCTGTCCAATTCTGTTTGCCCAGACTTCCCAGAGTTTTCTACTTACATCTTGAACCCTACCATCCTTGAAGTGAACTGCTATATCTGCTTCAGGATTGCCGTATTTGAGCCAACTTACATTGAAAGTTTCCTCCATTGCTCCTGTACGCACAATCTCCTCCTGCCCCAGCATAGCATTCACTAAAGTTGATTTTGATGAACATATTTCTCCTATAATGGCAATCTGCATCGGTTGATCCATTCTGTCAAGGCATTGACAAAGAAAGGAACGAAATTCATGGAGCTCTGTTCCTTGCAGAAGATCAAAAGATCTCTCTATTGCTGTGTCTAGTGCATCCACCAGCATTGTTTTCTCTATCCCCTTTACAGATTAGATCAACTAGAAATTTTAATTGATGAGGATAATTTTTCAGAAGAATTCTCATGCACCATTTTCTCATCCGATAATCCATTCAATTCTATTGTACGACTGAGGTACTTGATCATCTGTTCAATTGGTCTAATTTTGGTTTGTACTAACTTTTCATGAATTTTACGCTGTTCAGTCGATTGATTTTTCATTGCTTCAAATGACTCTGCTATTTCCTTGTACCTCGTTTGCAACCTTTCTGCTTCTTTCTGAACTGTCTCCTGCATAATAGATTCTGCAAATGCAATGCGTCTATCAAAATATTTCCTCAAAGCTAAAGTTGATTTCTGTACATCATCAGAAAGGGCTTTATTTAACGAATCCACATGCATGGATTTTGCACTGTCTATTGATGATTTGATACCATCAGCTAGAATTAGTCCTCCTGCAACCCATCCGATAATAGGAATGGAATTCCCAACGGCAACTGCAAAGAAAGCATTCCTTATTCCGGGTACAAGGACTTTCATAACGCTAGGAGTACCAACCTCGATATTTTTATCAAATTCATAGAAAAAGCCATTTTCAGTATCACGAATGCGCTTTGAATCTACTAATATATCGTTCCCCAAATTCGAGCAAACAGTCACAGTCTTTTCGATGATCATTTCATCTATTTCTTCTGCAATTTGAGTAACTTTAGCCTCTAATTTTGAAGCTACACCCGAAAGACTTGTATCAAGCCCCTCTTCCTCCAAAGCCTCCTTTAGCGTTTTGTTAGTAAGCCCGATAGAACGCTCTTGTAATTCTAAACCAACATCTATTTTCAGTTGCTGAACCTCTTTAGCTAGCTTAATGCGCCACTCGGCAGTCGGACCACAAAACGCTTCCATTTCTTTCCTGCGCGCTAAATATAATTCATGTAGATTTTGAAGATCAGCATTGCTTGCCTCCTTATACTCTTCACTTTGGATAACAAGAGGAGCAAGAGCTTCTTCCAACGCATTCATTGATATGTTAGCTGCATATTCACACATAACTCTTGAATGTTTTACAACTGCTTTCCTTATTTCCTGTTCCAATGCAAAGTAGTTACTTTCTTCATAATCAGCGTTATCTCCACTTCTCAAATATTCAAGTTTGAGTCTGCTGGAAACAGGAACAACGGGAATATCTTTTCCCAATGCATCCTTTAGTTTTGCTTCGGTATCGTAAGATACAGTTTTTATATCACTGGCATTATCAGCCTTGTTCAGAACAACAACTAGCTCACGGGTGCTTCCCATTACCTTCTCTTCTATAAAAGAAATTTCTGCATCAGAGAGAGGCTCACCAGCATCTACAACAAACAATGAAATATCTGCTTTCGGTAAAAAATATGATGTTAGAAAAGAATGGCGCGGGTCAAGACCACCAACGCCAGGTGTATCTATAAGAATTAAACCTTCTTTAAGAATATCGCATGGTAACTCAACTTCCAGTAACCATGTGTCTCCTTGTCCATTGCCTGTTGCATAAACGGATAATTTTTCAAACGGAATCTCTTCTGCTTCTTCTCCGCCAACTGCTCCATAATAACGAGTGACACGTGCCTGTTTTCCGTAGCGAATAAGGGATACCGTTGATGTTGCAATGTCTATATCAACAGGGCAAAGATTTGGTTGTTCTAATAGTGCATTTATAAGAGTAGATTTACCTCTTTTGAACTCTCCACAAACGAGGATTACACGTTCTCGGTTTTTCAGTTGCCTTTGAGTTTCTTCAATCTCTGTTACAAGATCATTTCTCTCGTATTTTTTTAATAACTCTGTACTTTGATCAAGCAATATAGATACTTGCTTATCTCTCTCCATCATTTTTTAAGCCTCCTTACTATAAACCTTTTAATACCCAAGCCATAATATTACGTATTTCAAAATAAAAATAAAGAGTATATTGCTAAGAGAACCAGTGTAAGCTTACGATTTCTATAGTGTCCTCTTTCGATGCATGTATAATTTAATTCTGTCCGGGAAATGATTACACTATTTTTTTTGTCATTGACTACTAATATCATTATGCTGATGAAAATCTGTGAAATTTATTTGATTGTGATGCCATGCTGCATTTTGTTCATCTCCTGCTTCCAAATACATGTCGGCCATATCTTGATGGTAATCGTTCCATCCTATGTAATTGTCAAAACTCAACGTAGTTGGACGATGATCTTCCATTTGCACATGGAGCTCATCAGATGCAAAATGGGAAAACGGTATATCCGATGGAGCTTTATCTCCAAAAACACTATGAAGCATTTCAGAAATTGTGATTTCACCTTTAATGCAGCTTAAAAGGCCATCTCTAAAGGATATATTATGCAATTCAGATTGGCTCCAATCTTTCCATCCTACAGAGGCAATTTCATTGCGAACATCTTGACTCACATCTTCTGTTAGTTCAGGTATCTCGTTACTATAAAGGTTATCAATTCCGGATGGAACCCACTGATCAAATCCATCTTGGTGAGTAAAAAGGTCAAATTCAGCATAAGGCATACTTCCAACAAAAGGCAAGTGCAGAGTACTGTAATCAAAATTATTCATACCAAACGCATAGGGTGGAGCTGGTTCCATAGTTGATACCATTAAGCAGTTTGAGTCTTTCCAGGAATCCATGAATTGGTCAAGAGGATACGATTTAGCAATATTTCCAGTTCCCGGGTCCATCAGTTGCACGGTGACATTTTTAGGATCTGTAGTATCAATTCCTGCAACGATTAAAGCGTGATCAGCTATTTGTGCAACCTTATCCTCAAGTGACTCCCCGAAACCAGGATTCCATAGTTCACCAGAATCAACAGCTACGATGACACGATGACCCATTGCAAGTTCATTAGTTAATGCATAAACATTTGCATTTTCAACCATATTTGTCTTGACGTCAAAATATTCCAGCAATTTATTGATATCTGGTAACGCTGTCCCGCATGCATACCATCCATTTTCAGTTGCAATTTTTATCAATTCTTCTTGTGTGACATCAATACCAAAATCATTCAGAATCAATTGCTGACTACGAATCGCACAAGTATCTTGATAGTGTTGATCCACGAATGGACTTTTTTCATCAATAGGGGGAAGTCCCCATGCTTTCGTTGCTTCTTCAATAATTGACATCATGACATCTCCGACTTTTGCAGAGAATTTAGATGAGTACAACTTATTTAAATCTTTTTGATAAGTTCAGTGAATATAATAAATATTTTTATTTATGTCCATACATTCCTTGTGCTTAGTCAATGGCTAATGACTGAAGTCGTTGGTTTGCGATTCAAATTCCCAGACAGGCAGACTGTTATAGGCATATTAACTAATGCCCTTGCAGTTATGTTTTTAGCAGCATAATGTTTATATCCTATCGGGATGCTCCGCTTTTCTTGTCTATGTACCCAGATAAGGAATAATCCCTGCTAGTGTTTCTTGGGTCAAATGATACAAAAGGCACTCCTATAAACTTTAATTTATAGAAAGCAGTCTTAGTTGATTGAATGCCCATTTTCAAGATTGTTCACGCTGTTACTTTCTTAACCGTTATCCTGGAGTGAATATATTTCAACTCCTCGATAGCAATTGCTCGATTCGTGTCTTTATCTGCCGGAACATTTTTTTGCAAGATACATTAGCAGTGAACCACCTCTTAGTCTTTAGCGGAGTTGTAGTTCACCCATCCTGTCGAAAAATCACTGAGTCTTTAGTTGTTGGTTATGGACAAAATCTATCTAAGCAACCAATTTCCCTAGTTCTTTGAGCTTCTCCTCGATGTTATCGTCATACCTAATCACAAAGACTTGCCATCCAGAGAAATCAAGTGCTGCTCTTTTTACTTCATCATCTTTCTTTACAGATTCCTTATCGTGATCAGGTCCGTCTACAAATACAGCAATCGATTTTTCTTTTGAATAAACAAAATCGGGTTTTGCTATGCTTACTCCATCAACTACGATTAGATATTGTGCATCATCCGGGAGCCTGATGCCATTTGATCTGATTGCCTCTAAAACCTGTTTTTCAAATGTTGAGTCGCATTTTGTCATGAGGTTAGTGTAATTTGTACTTGTAGTGGAATCCAGGCTTTTCTGCACATCTGATCCAGAAAGAACTTTCAGGATCGGCAATACAAGATTCCTGTTAAGGTTCTCATGCTCATGCTGGTTATAGTAGTTGCAAAGGCAAGAATAACATGCTTTCTGGCATGCTACATGATCGTTTTCATGCAGGATTTTTCTTCCTTCATTCATCACTGTACGGAGAGTGCTGGTTTCGGTCAGAGCCTTTAGTATTCCTGCTCCGCCTTCAGCAGATTCGTAGATAACGATCACTTCACGTTTCTCATCTTCCGTATGTGGCATAAGGAAAGAGTCGAGTTCATCAACATCAATGTTCATTGCTATCTGCAGGCTTTGCATAATGGCCTCTGATAGTGAGATATAGAAGGAATGATAGTCATCTTCTTTGATATCAACAGGAGGTTTGCAGTCAATAGTGATGACATCGTGCTTTGATTCAGTATATAGCACAATATTTTCTACAATATCTTCTGGTCTTGCTCCTTTCCAGCACTTATTATTGTGTTTCTCCTCAAGATGTTCCTTAAGCTGTGTCTTGCTAGTAATCCAGCGATTGCATGCTGTACAAAGAATGAATCCATTTACGTTGTTATCTTCGGTATTTGATACAGGGCCCTGGTTTAGTTCCAGGATCTTTCCATCATGATCATAGCTGATGTCCATTAGAATATCAGTGCCATCCAGTACTGAATATTTAGATAGGCTGCCAGATCTCCTGTAATGAGAGGAGATTTTGTAACCAAGCCTGTATCTTTCTTCTTCATCGCTTGTGATGCCATTGTTCTCAAATGCTCGCTGATCAAGCATTGGAACAGCAAACTTGAATATTTGATTGTTTGATAGATCAGTTCCACAGTATTGGCAGCATCCATATGCAGAAGCTATATCAGTATTCATGTATGGAGTTCCGCATTTCTCACATATCATAAGGGTAGAAGAGTCGATTTTGTTTTTCTCGGTCTTGATACGTGCTTCTTTTATGACATATCTCGTCCCTTTGAAATACACACTGTTTCCTGGAGCATATTCCCTTAGAGCTTTACTTTGATCGCGTACAAGGTCTTTCTCTTCCCTTCCTTTCTTACTACGCTGGACCAGTGAGAGTGATGTGGTCAAGGTTGGGAAGCCATAGTTTGGAATGAAACCCTGCTGAGAAAGATAACTATATGTTGCATATTCATCACTTCCGGACTGCATCTTAATAAGTTTATTTTCGATGGCAGTTCTCCGAATTTTGTAAGCCTCTTTCCTTTTGTTTTCAAGCTTGGGGTTTCTTATTTGTACATCAGCATTGTTTAATTCTTTATTAAGATCAATATACTCTTTTCTGAAAGAATTGAATGCATTATCAAGATCAGCAACGAACATGTCAACAATATCTTCGATATACTTATCAGTGAACCAATCAAAAGCATTAATTTCCGTGCTCATAGCTTGCTTGATATTGTCAATGATTTTTCTGCGGTTGTTACTGACTTGATCATTGATCTGATTCTTGTCGATAGCATCGGATAATGATTCATCAATATCAGAATACATTGGCAAGGTTGGCATCTTTTGCATGTCAATTATTTGGCTAAGTTTTTGGGGGATCTTCATTTCCAAGGATTCGATTATGAGAGAATGGATATGAGCTCTTACAATAATCTGGTTGTTCAGCATGAACCTTGGAACTGAGATTTTACCGGAAATGATGTCCTTCGGATATCTATAGAAGTATTGATCGTGAGGACCACGTTTCATTCCTACTCCGCAAAAAGTAGAGATTATCGATGACTGAGATTTTCTGCCTGCTCGTCCTGCTCTCTGTGCATAATTAGATGGAGATGGTGGTACATTTCTCATATAGACGGCAGAAAGGCTTCCAATATCAATTCCTAATTCCATGGTAGGAGTGCAGACAATTACATTAACATCGCCTTTTTCCCTGAACCTTACTTCAAGGTCCTTACGGGTATCTCCGTCTATTTGGCCGCTATGCTCTTCGGCATGGATAAAAGTAGCTTCTGAGAAGTCTTTCGTATACTCTTTTCTGAAATACTTGTTTGACATATCCTTTTCGATCATGTCCAAACAGCTTGGTCCGGTACATAGGTTAAGGGACTTGAAATGATGTACCTTTCCACACTTCTTGCATACGGAACATGTGTTTTTAGAGGGTACTGATACTTCGATCTTTTCATGATCGATCATCCATAGTTTTCCTACATACGGAAGGTCATAGGAAACGATCCGTTTGATGTTCTGCATCTGGGTAGCAACATGTTTCACTATTTCCATCACAATGGTATTGTCTGAAATATCCAGTGCTCGTTTAGTCCATTTGACCAGATTTCCATTCGGACTTGAAAACCTTAGTACAGTTGCTTCTCTTCTTTCAGAATTTGCATTATCACTATAGCCAATTGGTTTTCTGTTGATGTTCTCGTTGTGGAACAACACTACAGGCTGTAATTTATTAGTGACCTCTTCATTGAAATCTCTGGAATCAAGCAGGTACTTGTAATTGATAGCCATGTTGTATCGCATAATATCAAGGAATCCTGTTAGGAAATCCTCTCTTACTTGATCGGACAATTTCATTAGTTCAGGTTTATCGTCCCATAGCTTGGTATCTGCAGCTATCTTATCAATTCCTGTATAAGTTACCTTGAGCAATCCCATGTCTTCAAGGTTTGACTGTGTTTTCTGTTTTGTAGAACCAAGTTCAAGATATGCATTAAAAAGCAAATAGTCCTTATAGGCGTTTACACCGACTTTGCTCTTTCCGCCATATGGATCTTCTTCTGCGAACTCCGGGAGTACCTTGTTTTTGTCAAGGGTTTCATAGATCATGTTCCTAAGGTCAGTAACAGGAACAGGATCTGTCTGGTCCTTAAGAGCATGGTACATGCCTCTTCTGAAGTGCATCCTTTTCTGGATATTGTTTATATGAGCAGACTGGAGTGCTGTATCCTGTCTGTTATCTGTGAAAGCAATTATTTTCTTTTCTTTTTCAGGCAGATTGTTCAGTATACTGGCTACCAATACATCTGTAGCAGTAGATCTTCCTACGGTACTGAATGAGAACAGCTTGTTAAACTCTTTCTTGACACGTTTATCGTAGGAAATACTGCAGTCTTTTGAAGGACAGTACATGAACGGGGATGGAATTATAGTAACTGTGACTTTGTCTGTACAAATGCATGGTGGATGGCTTTTATCAGATACCCTGTAGATCTTATTGCATGATGGGCAATATTCAGCAATTTCGTAGTTAACAGCCTCTTTGTACTGCTCCTTGATATTGTGTTTCTTTTCTGTGATCCAGTTATCAGGCAGATCATCCACTGATACGGATAATTTTCCTGGGTACAGATAGAACGATTTCCCCTCGTCAGTATCTTCCTCACCGAGCTCATGAGGAATAAGAGCTCCATCTGGCTGTATTTCTACACTATAATATTCCTGGCCACATGAACGGCAGAATACCAGTGGAAAAGTTTTGTAATCTTTCTTTTCTTTAGCACAATGGGGACATGTTACTTCTCCTGCATCATTCAGATGCGGAGCTTTTGGAGTTATACAGCTTTTGATATCCCTTCCCTGGCTGAAGAACGTATGGACCTTTGGTACAATGCGCGTCTGCAGGGTATCGTCGATTATGACCTTAGTATGCATGCCTGCAAGAAAAGCGGCTGAGATCTCAAGACTGCAGTCATTGTACGTGTTATTCGGGCGGATTTCATGATTGTATTTTTTTACTAGCTCAGAATACTCGTGGATATCATTAAGCAGATAATTTTCGATGAACTGTATTGTCTTTTGCTTGCTCAGATATGATCCAAGAGCTGTCCTGTCCATGGTAGAGTAAGGCAAGGCTTGGCCCGTAAGAGCTTCAACGATCTTTCCGATATTTTCCTCAGTATCCTTGAATTGGGATACCATTTCCTCTGTGATGAGGATATCCTTTGACAGAAGAGCATCGGGGTCATGTGCCAATTTGGTATAATGCTCTCCTACTACAGCATCCTCTGCGAAATGTTCTCCAAATAATTCGCTTGCGAATTTAGTGATGGCCTTTGCAGAGCTTATGTTATCGAGGTCCTGTACGGTAGCACTGGTACCAATACATCTTAATTTGTTCTTTGTTCCTGTACTCTGTTTGATCCTGCGGATAAGATATGAGACATCGGCTCCTTTCTTGCCGGTGTAGGTGTGTATTTCATCAAGAACAAGATACTGAAGCACTCCTTCATTCTCAATAGGGAATAATTTTCTGTCTTCGAACCTTGTGAGAATATACTCAAGCATGACATAGTTAGTGATCAGTATATCCGGTGGAGTTTGCTGGATTTCTTCTCTTGAGAGAAGTTCACTGTCATAAGGATCACGGCCAAACCTGTTCCTGTAATCCTGATGTCCCTGCAGTCTCGTCTTTGCTGTGTCTCCGGTATAGATAGCGATCTTAAGTCCTGAATTATGCAATCTCTTTGCAAAATCATCATACTGAGAATTTGCAAGTGCGTTCATAGGGTAAACAAAGATGGCCTTTATTCCTTTGATACCTTTTTCTTGCATTTCCATGCATGAACTTACAACAGGTATTCCAAAACAGAATGATTTACCAGATCCTGTACCTGTAGAAATGATCGTGTTGTTTCCTGCAGTAATAGACCTAATCGCTTTGCTCTGGTGTTTGTGCAGGCTCACCGGATATGCTGATTTGTTTCCGGGATCTGTGGTAAAGCAGATTGGTGTATCTGGATGAAGAAGTTCTTCTTTTACTAGATCCTCGAAGCTATCTCCTTTTTCAAAACGCCTGTTCAGCTGTATGAATGGTCCTTTATAGAGCAGGTTTTCATCCTTGATCTTTTCTTCTACCCATTTTTTGATAGCAGGATTCTTAAATTCCTGGAATGACCCTACATAATTACGATATGTACTTTTGATATTATCAAGAGCAATTAGAGGATTCAATATCTGAGACATTTTTATACCACCTTACACTCCACCGGTTTTATTTTACCATTCAGTTCATCATAGTAAGCCAATACACGTTCCTTTGTTTTAAACGATCCGTATTCTTTTTCATCGTTCTTTTTGACAATAGGGAAAGTTTCAAGGATATATTCAAGATCCTCTCTTGAAATGCCATACAGATGTGCGTAAATTGCATCCAGTTCACGCTGCAGTTCGAATCTTCTGTCATTATCCCACTTGAATGGATGAGGTTTACCTTCTTGTAAAGGATTCTTCGGGAACCATTCATTCCATTTCTCCGGGCCTATTTCAGTGAGAATGTCTTGAGCAAAAGGTTCCAGATCCCATGCTGTGTAGGTAAGCTCTACTACTTTTTGAGAGATTATGCTGATAAGATTATCATCGTAGCACTCGGGAGGGATGACGGGAAGCTGTTTGACGATGAAGAAATTAAGATTTGTTCCTCCCATTTTATTCCTAGTTACATAGTCAAAAATAATGCAATTAGTGTTTGAACAAAGGCAATGAATTAAACTTGATTTTAAAGCTGAAAATATTAAGAATATATTATCTCCGAATCCGGCATACGGTAAAATTGTTGAAATGAATGTTCTTTCATTCGTAGAGTTAGAAATCCTCCTGAAACCATAATCCCATTTTCTCTTTGAGAGGGTATTTTCAGTTACATCCTTCTGATTTATCCAATACCATGGCAATACTGAGTAACGAGGATCTTGATATTCCGCATCTTTTGGGGATGGTAAACTTGTATTCTTTCGATCATGTGAATATTCAAATGTTCCAAATCGATGGTCAAATTGCCAGAACATCTTTGATTCATAAAGTGGTAAATAAGTTTCATTTTCCTTGAAAAACTTATTATCTTCAAATGTATATCCAGATTCTTGGAGTTCATCTTTTGTGCGGAACAAATATGAATCATTAGCCATGTGAAACATTGCTGAAAATCGAATTCCCCAGGGATTCTTATCAGTAATTTCATTCAAAAGTACTGGTATTTTGTCATGGATAGCCTTTACTATCTTTGCATCATGCTTTGTTTTGAATACAGGACTGTTCTTTTTATTCGGATTGATTATCTCAACATCCTTTGGTGTTAGAGAGAAATGCCTGTCAGGATTGTTAAGGTCCATCATGGTATGTAAATAATAAGCAAAGTCTATGGCAGTTGGTGCTATATTTACACCATTCATTGTTAGCAGACAGAATTTAAATCGACTATCTATAGGAAAGAACTTTGCCCTATTTTCGAAATCATATAGGCTTTTCAGATTCTTTTTATCTACAAGATCACTGAAGAAAGCCGATGTTGTATCATCAGTTGCAATTCCGGTGGGCACGATAATACCCGTTTGTCCTCTGGAGTTAATTAGATCCCTATCATGCTCTGCAAAGACCGAGTAAGTATTTACATCTCCCTTACCTGTAAATGGATAACGATTTGATTTTGTGACAAATGCAATCTCGCTTTTGCTTTTCCTAAGTTCCTGCAGATAAGCTTCATGCAGTTCAGGATTAGATTCACACAGATTCTCAATGATCTTTTTTCTTTTTGCTGCATTCGGAGCATTGGCTACCTCTGGAGATCTATACTCAAAGAATTCTCTGTCCTGGAGCTTTATTCTCTCCCATGGAGGATTACCTAGCACACAATCAAATCCAGGATCATCCTTTCCGAACACATCCGGGAATTCAACATGCCAATGGAAGAATCTGTGCTTTTCGGTAAGGTCCTCAACTGTTGTTAGGATATCTGGATCAACAAAACTAATGTCTTTCATTGCAGCCAGAAAAACACTTTGTGTAGGGACTTTGGCATTCTGATCATCTAGTTTCCAGAAAAATGAACTTGTCCAGAGATCAGCAAGGAATTTTTCCTGATGGAATATATCATTTTCAAGCAGTTCACTGTACTTTTGTTTCTTCAGGTGAACTGAATCAGGATTAGACTCATCAACATTATCCAATGCCGCAAACTTAGCAGAGCAGATACGGGATTTATCTTTCCTTTCCTCTTGCCATGAATCAAGTGTCCTTACCTTATGCTGTTCGTTGTTGATCTTCTTGAAGTAACTTGCAACTTTCTTATCATCGCCTTCCACAGGTTCAAAAGCATCTGATGGAATACCTTTTGCCATGAGTTCCGGAGTGGCACCTATCAGAGAATTTCCGCATTTTATGTGGTGGTCCAGGAAGTTAAGTGGTTTATCCCTGACAGCTGCATTGATCCACAATGAAACCTTTGCAAGCTCAACAGCCATTGGATTCACGTCAACACCGTAGATACAGTGCAGCATGACATCTCTACGTGCATTCTGTTCGATGCCTTGTGCAGGTATTTCATCTTTAGCTCTGATCATTGCAAGCTCTTTCCCAAGACGATTACAGGCTGCTATAAGAAAAGCTCCGCTACCGCTTGCACTGTCACATACTTTGATAGACAGAATTGCTTTTTCCTTTTCCAGAGGATCATTTGATTTGACCTTGCTCAGCCGGTCTTTAATAACCGGTTCAAGAGCACTTTTTATGAGCTGCTGTACAAGTTGTGGATTGGTATAGTATGATCCTGTGGATTTACGGTCAGAACCTCTTGGATCCAGAATAAAACTGTTTGCAGGGTATTTTATTCCAGCAATATCTTCTTCAGTAGATGTTATCCTTGGTGCGTAATCCAGCAGACTTTCATAAACAGAGCCGAATTCTTCAACTGAAAGATCAGCATAAGAAATGATCTGAGATATATTTCCTTCCCGGATAAGCGTGAGTGAACGTATTGCCTTAAGGAAACTGGAATTCTTACACTTGTGAGTTGCAAGATAATCGGTTTCATTGATATCAAAGAGCATGCCGTTGTACGGATATATGCTCATGTCTTTGACACCATCCTTGATCATTCCAAAAGTTACAAGCAAACCTTCCCATAGGTCGGTATGATCATCGTTCTGGTAATATCTGTCATGCTCTTTTTCAATAGCAAGCTTGCGTAATGCAGTTATGCTGTAATTCTCGAGATAGATATCCTGACCAGGACCTCCCCGGCCTCCGATGAGCCCTCTCTGCTCAGCGTACAACAAAAAGATGATTCGGTAAATAGCTCTGAGGATCTCGTTGTAGTAAACGTAACACTTTTGTTCGTTGTTTTTTAGATCCTCACGCAATTCATTTGTAAGGAATCCGTTCCCAAGAGTAACTATGGCATCAACGACATTTGTTCTGAGATCTTCGCCAACCTTTTCACCGGCTTTCTGACTGTTCTTGAAATATTCTTCCAGATAAATATCTGGTTTTTCATCGTCTTCTTTTTTACCGGATTTAGCAAAAGTGAACCTACTAACGTGCAAAAATCTATAGAGGATCTGGAAATCAGAGTACAAACGATTTGTGAAGATAGCTTCAATATCAAATTCAACATATCCCTTTACGGTAGTATGATGGAAATCCCGGATGAACCTTAGGAACCTGCCGTTAAATAACAGAGCCCAGTTATCCTCGTTCATGTTCAGATACGCCTGTACAGCATCATGTGGGCAAGGCTGATTGGTTTCAATCTTCTGATCGAAGGAATGACCATAGGGTATGATATGAACCACTGGTGGATTTAGATGAGCAGAAGGGTTCCATCCTCGATGAGAAAAATTAAATTTCATTTTTTCGGTTAAGTAAAATTGTTTAGTGGTGCGAGTTATATTGAAGCCAAATTGATCAAAGAACGGTTTAGCCCAATATTTCAGAAATTCGTCATAACTGATATACTTCAGATTCTGGCTATACTTGTCCCATCTTAGTTTTAAGAACTCAAATGCCTCATGGACTTCAAAATTATAATCTTCGGTTTTAAGAGTGACACTATTATCTTCATCTAATTTCCTGAAAGTTTCTGGTCTTGCAAAATCGAATCCAACCGATTCTCCTTGCATAGAAGAGATGAACTGTGATGTTATTAAGCCACCTGATACATTCACATATCCTGATCCATTTGTTTCCATCCACATCACCCTACCTTTGGAACAGGCTCATATAATCGAACAGCAATAAGATCATGGGATGCTAGCTTGATATTGGTAAAACCATCTAGCCATTCGGGGCTCTTATTGGAATCTTTTATGAGTTTATCCTTTAAGATTTGCCGATCTTGTGTTATAGTTGCAATGTGCTCATTTACCACAGCATCAAAAGGATCTCTATAGTTCTCATCCTTCATTGCTACCGCTAAATGCTTTTGATAATATTCAATCGGGTGACTGCTTCTGGCGGGCATTGCCTTTTGCAGCTGCTCAATTTCATTATCCACAAGTGGCTTCTTATCAATGAGATTGCAGGCTATAGGCAGGATCTCTTCAATTATACTGATAGGATTGGTACCAACGGAGAAACGCACCAGGAAATAATATAATGCAGTTGTTTTTGAAACATCACTTGTAGTAATGATAGCTGTACGGCCATAATCCTTGTTCTTTGAATCGAAGAATCCGATTTTGACCAGTTCGAATAGTCTTCGAATTGCAGGATGGCCAATATTCAGATGAGTAATATCCGAATTTTCAATTGCTATTTTAGGATCAAAGGTTGCTTTCTTGATGGCATTTTCAGAACCAGTGACCTTTAGTTTATCAGATAGTTCGATCCTCATAGTTTCATGAATATCTTCGTTATCAGTGATTATACAGCCGAATTGCTTCAGGCCATTGAGAACAAATTTCTGGAAATCTTCCTGGGTTCCGA
>AMWB02054837.1_pt1 | contig 23717 bp, 24 predicted proteins | sample 200311 | NCBI WGS metagenome assembly AMWB02 (sample SAMN02737377, study PRJNA173069) | bioreactor metagenome | biome: anode biofilm in microbial fuel cells | place: USA: California | collected 2010-12-16 | reverse complement strand
AAAACTGCTCTCTATGTCGGGCCCTTCGCGCAAGACATCGACAGGGATACCCGTCTCGGGCAGCGGCGGCACGGTGGGCAATGGGACCCGCTCCGGCAGCTTGAGGGTTCCCGGCGGGACACCGGTCAGGATAGCCAGTTGATGCTTTAACACCTGTATGTCGGCACGAAGTATGGCCAGATCCCCGATATTGCTCTCTACCAGCTGGCGCTGCTGCAAAACATCGGCAATACCGTTCTGCCCTGCCCGGAACTGTACGGAGATCAGCTCCAGAATCTTCGCGTTGGTTTCTTTCTGCTGAGCGAGCAAATCCTGCTGCAGGTCCGATTCCACCAGTTGATACCAGATGATTGCAACCTCTGCTGCAAGGGATACGGCAGCAGTGTGGTAATCGGCTTCTGTCGCCTGTGCATCAAGGCTTGCCGCATCTCTCTGGTTGCGCAGTCTGCCCCAGAGATCTATTTCATAGGAGGCGGCGAGGCCCAGTAAAAAATTATCACTGCGTGTATTCTCCGTAATATTTCTGGTCGATGTAATCGCCCCCTGCCCGTCAAGAGTCGGTAAAAGTGATGCCCCTGCCTGTCTGGCGACGGCCCGGGCCTCTTGTATTTTTTCACGGGCAAGATGCAGAGAAAAATTTTCCGCCAATGCCTGGTCGATAAGAAGGACCAGGTTCGCATCGTGAAAATCAAGCCACCAGCTGGCCTGGAAAGGGACTGTCCCGGGCCTGGAAAAATGTGCCGGAAGATCCATTGGCGCAAGAATTCGTTTTTCCCTGGGGGGGCAGCCGCACAGGAGAACGACCATGAGTACCATCAGTACCATTTGTGCCGTTACAGGAAAAAGAGAATGTCCAGGATAGCAACTGTTGCGTGTACTGTAAAAATTTTCCGCCATAACCTCATCGCTGCATTTAATGATTTTGTAACCAACTGTCGTTGTAATGTATTTTTTGGCAACATGAAAGTGCAACACCGGCCTGGAGAAGGAAAAAATTCCCGTTGGCAGTTGATCATTGCGGTACATCCCGGTAAATAGAGTGGACGTAATCTCTGGGCTGGATCAATTACCCGGCTGCATTATCCATTTTATGGGAATTTGGCATATGGTACGAATTGCGATTTTAATGGCCATGAAAAATGAAGCAAGGACATTGCTGCAATCTCTTGATTTACGGCAACAAAATCAACCGTTTCGTTCTGGTGTCCCGTTTGAACTATATCAAGGCAGGAGCGCAAAAGCCCAGCTTTCAGTCGTAGTAAGCGGCACCGACCCGGAGTTCCACGTCGACAATGTGGCAACGGTTCCAGCAGCCCTGATGACCTATCTGGCCATTGAAAAATGCAATCCGGACCTGGTGCTTAATGCCGGCACGGCAGGTGGATTCGGTGGCCGGGGATGCGAGATTGGTGATGTCTATCTTGGCTCCGGCACCTTCTGTTTTCATGACAGGCGCATTCCTCTGCCGGGCTTTGACCGCTACGGAATCGGGCGCTATTCGTGTTATGATACGTCTTCTCTTGCCGCCGAGCTGCATCTGAAAACCGGGATTATTTCAACCGGCAATTCCCTGGATCTGCAGGGCAAAGATCTGCAGATCATTCTGGAAAACCAGGCGGTTATCAAGGATATGGAGGCTGCGGCGATCGCCTGGGTCTGTCGCAGTCTTTCAGTGCCGATGATTGCCGTTAAAGCAATCACCGATCTGGTAGACGAGGGTGCTCCGACCGAAACGCAGTTTCTGCAAAACTTCCACCTGGCCGTCAAGAACCTGCAGATTAAAACGATTGAGCTCCTGCAGCATTTGCAGAAAATAAAAAATTATTGAAAGGGCAGAGTCTTGCGCCCCCCGCAAAGGGTATGGTCAAAAATTCCGGTTTATGCTCGGTTCCACCGGGGGGATGATTTTGACAACTCCCCTCGCAGGTGGATCCGTTCAACCATTCACGGACAATCAATGGCCATACCTTTGGCCACCTCTTTCTTTTTATCTTCTCCCAGCAAGATACCGACGAGTTCGAGGCCAAATTCAATGGAGGTTCCGGCGCCTCTGCTGGTTACGCAGTTTTTGTCGAAAACGACACGTTCCCGGACGTTCGTCTGGGTTTTCAGTTGCTCGGTAAAAGATGGATGACACGTGGCTTTCTTGCCGTCGAGCAGCCCATGGTGTTCGAGGACAACGGCAGGAGAGGCGCAGATAGCTCCGTACAGTTTATTCTCGCTGTTCTGTTTTTTTAAGAGCTCTGTAAGAACGGATGAATTTTTCAAGTTTTCCGCACCTGGAATCCCACCGGGAAGGACAATCAGGTCATATGCTTCCTTGGCACAATCAGAAATTTTCCTGTCGGCGATGACCTGTACGCTATGCGATGACGTAACCTGCAGGGTGTCGCCGATGGCGGCCAAGTCGACATGCGCCCCGGCCCGGCGAAAAACATCTACGATACTGAGCGCTTCAAGCATTTCAAAGCCATCGGCGAGTGGTACCAGAACCTTTTTTTGCATTGCTCCCTCCTTCTCTTTAATTCTTTCTTTACATCCAGACATATTGTAATCAACTCCGATTGATCGTCAATTTCCTTTTCAACAATGATATTGCCTAGCTGTTTTCGACCCGGGCGCTGCTAAAAGAAATCTTTATCCGCCGAAATCATGCCGGCCAGGCGGCAAAGGGCTGTTTCTCAAACTGCATGGAGCCGTCTGCACCTTTGTAGATATGTATCCACGCCTGCCAGTTTGTCGTATCCATCTCCGGATAATCAAGTCGATAATGGCTGCAACGACTCTCTTTGCGCATGATTGAAGCCTTCAGTTTCATCTCCGCGCTGATGATCATGTTGGCGGTCTCGTGGGCCAGTCTGAGCTCATGAAAGTCTGCAGCTCGCAACATCGGCATATGATGATCTCTCAGCTCTTCCACGTATGCCAGAGCTGCCTGGAGTAATTTTTCCTTTTTGATGTACAGAACAAAATTAGGAATCATGATACTTTGCAGGGTTTGCGTTACCCAGGCAGGGCTATAGCCTGCTTTTCTTTTCATGGGTGCAAGTATCTCCTGGTGTATATCGTCTAGTTTCGCTGTCGAAACGTCCTGGAAATCAACCGTCTTGCAATAATCGATCGGACTACAGACAGCCATATTAAAAAACTGCGAAAAAAAATTGCCGTGGCCGCTCCAGACCTCGAGCTGATTCAGTCTGTTTACAGTGTTGGATATAAGTACAGAAATCCGTGATGCCGTGCGATATGCTTGATCTGGAAATATGCATCTGTACCGTCGCGCGGTTTCTGCGGTTTATGCTCAAAATGACCAAAGGACGACCAACCCTGAGCACTTTGAGGAAAATTATTCTCTTGTAAAAACAAAGGAATAATTTGTAAGGTACGCAGTAATTAGAGCGTTGTCGCCGAGAGACAAGTTCTGTTTTTCCTCCTGGAACAATTATTTGGTTGAGGGTCCCATGACTATAGGCCAACCTCGAGAAGTAACTACCCCGCACCGGCAGATCCCTTTAGAAATTCCACAAGGTGTTGCCCCGACGGAGTTTTTCAACAGTCCCTGCAATCTGCGTCATCTTGCCCGAGAAAACGGGCTGTTGCGCACCCCGGAAGGCTTCCTCCTTTATCGCAAGGCGATTGGTCATTCCAATCTCTTTGATACCTCTATTATTTACGATACCTCACAGAAAGTGCTTGATCCCATGGGCCGACCGGTCCGTCGTGACCAGCTTTCACGGGGGGAAAATCTGGTTTTTAGCCGGATGACCAAAGTGGTGATGGATTTCATGTTGGAGAAATATCCCGATCCTGAAAAACATCTGGTGTTCTGCGGGGAAGCCAGTCTGGATGCGACCTGGCCGCTGAATAAGTCCGGGGTGCCGAGCATTCGTATGATCCATAACCATTTCATGGTCTTTGAAAACTCTCTGCTGGCATCCTCACCCCATGCGGCCGAAGATAATCCAAATCTGACCGACAGCGGCCATAACGGTCTCTTTCTCGATTATTTAAGTGATGTCTATCGGCGGTTTCTGGGGGTCATGGAGTTCGAAGTGCTCCGTCCGATTCAGCCTGAAAAATGTAAACTGGCTATCACCGGGTATCCTCAGGGCCTGCCCAGTTGGGAGGTTGTCGGCGGGGCAACTTCGCTCAGCAGAGGGCAGTTCTGGAAAGAATACGATATGGTTCTTAAAGGGTTTCTCGATTTTTACCGGGCTCTGTTTGCCCTGGTTGCGGCGGAGGACAACAGGATTCCCGCCGATGCTGCATTTCCTGATCAAATCGAAGATATCCTGCTCTTTAGCGACCAGTTCCATCAGGCGGCCCGGATGCTGCGTTTGCAGGTACTGGAAGATCCGTTGTTTGCCAATCAGATTAGGTGGAAACCTGCTTATAAACAATTGCTGTACCGGGATGATGCCGGGCGGTTGATCGTCACGATCAGTCAGAACTCTGTTGGTAATGCCATCACCGAGCTGCTTGGCATTGTCGTTAAAAGAGTTGTCGACGAGCAGGCCTACGCCGAAGTGGAGGGAGCTCTGGTGGAAAACCTGCTGGAGTTGAGAAATCGGCTGGTTCGCTACAACCTCGGGACACCCATTGCAGCCCCATCATGGCCCCACGGCCGTTTTGTGGCCCCGGCCAAAGATTTCTAAAGAGTTGAGGTGGTTGAAGGAGATATGCTTATTCCAATAGACAACAATCCGGATATTGATACGGACAGAGATCTCAGTTCTGCCGAGCGGCACATTGTGCAGAAACTTTTCGGCTGGAAAACCATGGTGCACTCAGTTGCCGAGTTCCGGCAGAAAAAAGAATCGGCGCTGGTCATGGGTTGGAACAATTCCGGGCCTATCAGGGAAAGCAGGGCTCTGGCGCTGGTGGCAAAGCAGCTGGAAAAAGAGATTGTCCTTCGTCTAAGCCCGGGAAACGGGAAATAGGTCGGGATTCTTTTTAATACTTGTGTTGTGTTGGGCTCTGTTCCGTACCCCTTGAGGGGTGTAAGTTTATTCACGAAATAAGTTACTTGTAAAAAGCACTGGAAAATTATTTCTAAGCCATTAATCCCGCCCAAAAGACTTGCGGGACTCTGTTCAGTACCCCCTTGAGGGGTGTAAGTTCATTCACGAAATACTGTACTTGTAAAGAGCACAAGTACAGTATTTCTAATTCACTAAAAAATACCAAAATCGACGCCCGCGGCAAGGGTCTGCCCCAGCTCTTCCACGGCGGCCAGATCTTGTGCCGTCGGCGGGCCAGCGACTCGCAGATGTTCCTGCACCTGTTTCCATTTATAGCCGGCAGCGATTCTTTCAATCTGGGTTATTGCCCCCCGTCCGTCATTTCCCGCACAGACAAAGACGATAAAAGGCAGACCTGTAGTTTTGTCCTTTGCGGCCTCATATGTTCGATCGAAAAAATCTTTGATCATCCCGGCCATTGTCCCAAAATATTCGGGAGAACCGATGGCAATTGCCCAGCAGGCCAGAAGGTCTTCGAGACTGGCTTCAGCCGCTTTTTTGAAGACGACGGTTATGTTGGGTTCTTTTGCCGCGCCTCTTGCAAAACTCTCCGCCATCCGTTTCATGGTGCCGCCCTGGGAGTGGTATATAACCAGGATGTTTTTTTTCAGCGTATGCTCCTTCATGTTGCAATACCGTATTTCGGCCAAGAAAGGCACTGTTTGCTAATGGGAGCTCAGTGCCTCCTGATTTTAGCTGGCAATATTTTCCAGCACCATGGCCATCCCCTGACCGCCGCCAATACACAGAGAAGCCAGCCCCAGTGCCTGGTTGTTGCGTTTCATCTGGTTCATCAGCGTGACCAGGATACGGGCCCCGGTACAGCCGATGGGGTGGCCAAGAGAAATGCCGCTGCCGAGCACGTTGGTTTTCTCGATGTCGCAGCCGAGTTCGCGTATGCAGGCGATGGCCTGGGCGGCAAAGGCCTCGTTCAATTCGATACTGTCAAAGTCGTCGATGGTCAGCTTATGTCTGGCCATGATTTTGCGCACCGCCGGTATCGGGCCTAAGCCCATATAGGCGGGATCAAGACCGGCGGAGGAATGGGCCTTGATTTTCACCAGTGGTTTGAGGCCTAATTCACGGGCCTTGTCGGCGGACATAATAAGCAGGGCGGCGGCGGCATCATTTAAGCCGGATGCATTGCCAGCGGTGACCGTACCGTCTTTTTTAAAGGCAGGACGCAGTTTGGCCATTTTCTCGGTGCTGGTTTCCATGGGGCGTTCGTCGACGGCAAAGATGCCTGGGTCTCCTTTTCGCTGCGGGATTGCTACCGGTACAATCTCTTTTTCAAAGAGTCCTTTACTGATGGCGGCGATGGCCCGTTGATGGCTGAGTGCGCCGATTTCATCCTGCTCCTGACGGGAGATGCCATATTTTGCAGCGATGTTTTCTGCGGTCATGCCCATATGATAGCCATAAAAAATTTCATGGAGGCCATCGAACACCATCAGGTCGACCATCTGTGCGTCTCCCATTCGCTGGCCCCAGCGGGCTGCCGGCAGGCCGTAGGGGACGAGGCTCATATTTTCCATACCCCCGGCCAGAATAATATCGGCGTCGCCGCAGCGTATCGCCTGAACCGCCAGAGCGACAGCCTCCATACCTGAGGCACACAGCTTGTTGATGGAGGTGGCGCTGGCCTCTTTTGGGATGCCTGCTTTGATCATTGCCTGGCGGGCGACGTTCTGGCCCTGGCCGGCACCGATGACGTTGCCCATGATGACCTGGTCTATTTCCACCGGTTGAGAGCTGCTCGCATAGTCGTAGTATCGACTTTCCAGTTCAATCTGTCCCGCATCCCGGATTTTGTCTGCACCAAATTTGATACACTCTTCGCTTGCAACAGGGCGCAAGCCTGCAGCATGCAGGGTGCCCTTTAAGACCTGGGCGCCTAAATCGACGACCGGTGTGGCTTTCAAGGTACCGCCGTAACTGCCGATCGCCGTTCTGCTGCCGTTTACTATCACCACTTCTTTCATGCCTGTATCCTCCGTATTAAAAATATGCAGTCGTTAAACATCTGGAATTACCCCTTCGAGCCCAGACGTAATCCACCGTGGATGAAAACCGTTTCACCGGTCATAGCCTCGTTTTTGTAGAGTTCGGCAACCAGCGAAATGACCTCTTCCGGCTCAATGAGTCGGCCAATGGGTACCTGATCGATAATTTTGCCGAGGACCTTCTCATCGATATTTTTGACCATCTGCGTTCCTACATAGCCGGGCGCTACGGCCATACAGCGAATTTTGTCGGCAATATTACGCCTGAAAAATTCGGCAGTCAGGACCTTCGGCATAACCGCCATGGCAGCTTTTGATGAAGAATAGTTGATCTGGCCGGCCGTTCCCAGAGATCCCGTGGATGATACCAGACAGATAAGCCCCCTGCAGTCATGATTGATCATCTGTTCAACACATTCCCGCACGGTCAGAAAGACCCCGGTAAGGTTTATGTCGATAACGCGTTGGAACAGCTCAAGGGACATCTTGCCGGTAACTTTTCCCGTTGTGCGATCCGTTTTGATCATCATGGCATCGCCGGTTATCCCGGCAAAAGGCGCCACAAGGTTGATGGCACCAAATTTTTCAATGGCATACTGCGCCAGTCTGCTGCAATCATCTTCTTTCGTCACGTTACAGACAATGGAGGCGACTTCACTGCTTATTTTCTGCAACTCTTTTTCGGTCGTTTGCAATGCTTCTTCCTGGATATCCGCAATAACCGCTTTCCCGCCTTCTTTCAGCCAGTATTCAGCCAGTGTCTTGCCAATGCCACCGCTGCCGCCGGTGATGACCGCGACGGATCCTTTGATTGTCAGCATTTTTTTTCTCCTTTTTGAATTGTAAAAAGTTCGTGTTGTTCAGTCCTCTGTAGAAATGATCAGAATAAACATTTTACCCTGATCTGCAACAACGCAATCTCTGAGCCAACCGTTCAATCCTGCTATCACCCCAGGTGCAGCAGCACTGTCCTGCTTTCCTTGTACCACGTATGGCATAGTTATTGTTCTGGTCAATGTCAGTAAATTCGGCAAGAATCTGGCCGGAGCCGGCGGATTTATCAACATCAGCCAGAATGCCCGCTAGGTTGTTTTTGTCGGCACCTTTGCCGCAGGTGGCCTGGAGGTGGTGACTATAGAGGATGGTGCGCTGGGTATTACTCAGGAAGGCAAGGCGAAGAAGTTTGTTCAGGGAACCGTGGAGCATGTCACTTTCAGTGGGCGGTATGCAGCCAGAAGAAGGCAGAAAGTGGTGTATATTCCCGAACGCTGTGTCTTTCTGCTGACTTCAGATGGCCTGGAATTCACTGAAATTGCAGCGGGAATTGATCTTTAAAAAGATGTTCTCGACCAGATGGATTTTATGCTCATCATCAGTGGAAAACCCCGTTTGATGGACAGCAGGATATTTCTTCCGGCGGTGATGGAGATGAGACTCACGCCCGTGGTTGTTTAAACCTCCTTCAACCTGGCACCCTCCCCGGTTCAGCCGGGAAGAAGGGAGATATTGTATCTGGCTATTTTCTTATACAGCAGAGTGCGGCGGATACCCAGCAGCTCCGCTGTTTTGACCTTATGGTAGCCGGTCATCTTCAGGGCAGCCCGGATAGCAACCTTTTCCGCTTTAGCCACCACCTCTTTCAGGAGTGAACCCGGGCCAACGGCTCGGGGCTCCTTGCCGCGGTGCAGGTAAAACGGCAGATCGGCTGCGGTCACCCGATCGCCTTCAAGTGTCGCCATGGTCCGTTCCATAACATTATTCAACTCCCGGACACTTCCCGGCCAGCCGTGTCGCATGAGCAGGGTCTCGGCGGTTTAGATACGATTATCCAGCTGACAAGCATCGGTATGCAGGTATGCGCTTCATCCGGTGCAGTGTTACCCTGTTTTATTCGTCCTTCTTTATCTCGCGTATGGTCACATTTGAGCCAAAAGGCGGTTGGACACAGCGACATTTATACAGTATTTCCATCTGCAGCAGGGCATTGTCGATGGTCTCTTCTTCCTCGAAGGTGTTGTCCTGTTCTTTTTTGTTGTTCTCTTTTATTTTTTCCATACTGCACCCTCTTTTGCATTCTAAGCTATTGTGAAATCGGATGTTGCGCCGATTTTTCTTTAAGCATCGCCAGCTGCTCCCGGTAATCGGGATCTAGAAGAGAGAGTACGAATTTAAAAATCAGGAAGCAACCCTTATTTTTTATCGGCTGTAAACTGAATCAGTTGCGACGGATACCGGAGACCACAAAAAGCGGGTCGGATAGATACAGCCGGTGGCTGTGTCGATCTTCGGCAGGCCTTGGGTAGCCGCGCAGTGATTCTGTGCGCAATTGCTTGAAACCGTTTTCGTGCAGGAAATAGTTTAGAACCAGCCCCTGTCTCTCGAAGGGGTGTAAATCTGCCCATGGTTCAATCTGTTTGCCGGGAAACCAGCGATCGGATGCAATAACCACGAAAATTCCCCCAGGGCGAAGAATCCTTGCAACTTCGGCCATCACTTCACGAGGTCGGACCAGGTATTCGATGGACACCGTACAGATAACCGCATCGAAATGGTGGTCGTTAAAGGGGAGCAGCGGCTGCATATTGAGGTCGTGAACAAGAGAGAATGATAATTGTTTATTACTTTCCAGTTCTTCCCTGTTGAGTCCGATACCGGTAACGTGACAATCCCGTAAAGTATCGGGGAGATGGGACTGCCAACTGCTCATGAGATCGAGAATCTTTGACCTCGGCGCTAACAGTCGTCCATATAAAGCCCGGACGTGCGCTCGTGCTGTGCTGTCGAGATGATGAACGAGTCTCGGAAGTCGATAAAATGTGCTGTCTTCCTCTTCGCTCTCTCTGCTCAGGGGGTATGGCATATAGGGATGTATCGCACATCTCGCGTCGGGTACCTGCATGCCCGGACCGTTTATCGTGAGCAGCTCGGCAATATCATTGGCCGCACCGCCACGCTGTGAGGCCGTATCCATGGACTGGATCATTGTGGCCTCAACTGTCAGCGCAGTTTTGGCCAGGGGATGATTGGTGTCGGCAACGAGGGTGTTGGCCGATGCTGCTATTAATCTGAACGGGGTTGTGGTTTCCGGAAATGAATTGAGCGCTTTCCAGGCATAACTCTGTGGATAAAACCTTCCGGGGAGAGGGCGTGACAAAGTCGAGTCATGTCCGTTAACAAAGAGATTTTTAGGAAATTCAATAATTTTTTTCTCAGTATATTCAGGTACCAGGCTTCCCGCATCAAAAGCTTCCCGATAGACATCACCCGGAGTTAAGGCGGCGATATTTTTCCGCAGATTTCCCGGGAAAAAATCCCGCCAGAAATCAATTTTCTCTGCGTACCATCGGTCGTTGTGCAGGCCATAATGGCTCTGCCATTGAAGAGACAATTCCAGTACCGCCCGCTTTGCCGTTGTATTATTTTTCATCATGCAATCCTCTAGCGTAAAAATGTTGCCCGCCTCCATCATTAATTTTCAGTCCAACTCTCCCAACAAATTACCTACAGACACTTCCTGTTTCAATAATAAGAAATAGATGGCGTATTGATAGTAACAACACTTACTGAGCGTGGTGCGTACCAAGGTGAGCGGGGCAATCATGATCCCATGTGCACAGGAACAACTGTCATTTGTATGATAGTATTTGCTATCAATAAACAGCATCTAGGCTATCGTTGCGCGGTGTGTTTCCAATCTTATAGTATATTTCATGATAGGTTCTACCCCACCCAATCAGAAAAAAAGGAAGAAACCCCAATGCGACTATTAATTATTATTGCTCTTTGTGCTGTCCTGGCCGGTTGCTCCGCAATAGACATGAAACAGTACAGTGCGAACCAGCCTGCCCTTGATCTGTATAGCTTCTTTCAGGGACAGACCAAGGGGTGGGGCATAGTGCAGGATAGAAAAGGACGACTGACACGTCAGTTCACCGTGGCAATTACGGGTACTGTCAACAGTGATGGCAGTCTGATCCTTGCCGAAAATTTCGACTGGAGCGATGGGGAGAAGTCGACAAGAACCTGGATACTGGACCGACTGGACAACCACAGTTATGCCGGCAGGGCTGAGGATGTAGTCAACAGCGCCAGTGGAACGCTTTACGGCAACGTCCTCAACTGGCAGTATGTGCTGAACCTCAAGGTCGATGATACCGCCTGGAAGATTACCTTTGACGACTGGATGTTTCTCGTGGATGACAAAATTTTGCTGAATAAAGCGACTATGTCGAAGTTTGGCTTTACAGTTGGCGAAATAACCATTGTATTTCAGAAAAGATAAATTATTCTGATCTGTAAACGTGATAGGCCTGACAGCCTGGAGAGAGAAGCATGAAAATTCTGATTCCAAAACGTTTTGCATCTCTCGGGCTGATTCATCCGTATCTGCCGCGTGTCATCTGGCCTAACCTTGACGAGAAGATGGAGAGAGTATGCGAAGAAAGGAGATAGCTATCGTTGGTTCCGGAATAGCAGGCCTGACCTGTGCCTATACCCTCGCTCCACACCATAATGTCAGCGTCTTTGAGGCTAATGACTATATTGGTGGGCATACCCATACGGTCAGGGTTGAAAAAGACGGCGAAGTCTCCGATATCGATACCGGTTTTATAGTCTTCAATGACCGTACCTACCCCCATTTTATCGAGTTGATCGAGCGGCTGGGAGTGAAGTACCAGCCGACCGAAATGAGTTTTTCGGTGCGTAACGATCGCATCGATCTCGAGTACAACGGTAACAACCTGAACACTCTTTTCGCCCAGCGCAGCAACCTGGTCCGTCCCCGGTTCTTGTCCATGGTGAGAGATATTGTCCGCTTTAATAAACAGGTGCGAAGGGCCGCTGGTGAAAATGAAACGCTCACGATCGGCCAGTTTTTAGAACAAAACAGCTATTCAGCTCTGTTTATAGAGAATTATCTGCTGCCGATAATTTCGGCGATCTGGTCGATGGGACTGGAGAGTTGTAAGGATTTTCCCCTGCAGTTTTTTGTTCGATTCTTCGATAATCATGGACTGCTCGACATAATCAACAGACCGCAATGGTACACCATTGAAGGAGGTTCAAGTAGTTATATTGTGCCCCTGACGGCGGGCTTTCGTGATCGTATCAGATTGAGAAATGCAGTCGTCGGTGTTGCCAGAGCAGACAACAGGGTGCAGGTGAGCACCGCAGAAGAAACCACTGGCTTTGATGAAATAATCTTTGCCTGTCATGGCAGGCAGGCTCTTTATCTGCTGCATGAGCCATCCGCTGCGGAACGATCTGTTCTGGGACAGTTTCACACCTCGGAAAATAATGTCGTTCTGCACAGTGATATCTCTTTTTTGCCCAAAAGAAGACTGGCCTGGGCCAGTTGGAATTACAATATGGTCGATGTCGCCAGGGAGCAGACGACGCTTACCTACAACATGAATATTTTGCAGCGTCTGTCTAAAAAAAATACCTATCTGGTATCGCTCAATCAAGAAATCCCTGAGCAACATGTCCTGCAGCGTTTTACCTACAACCATCCGGTTTATACTGTCGCTGCCATACAGGCGCAACAGCGGTGGGGGGACATTTCAGGGCTGAACCACAGCCATTTCTGCGGGGCATACTGGTATAACGGATTTCATGAAGATGGCGTCCGAAGTGCGCTGCGGGTCTGCGCAGCAATAGGAGAGCGATCATGAAACCGGCCCTGTACGTGGGCACCATCGCCCATAAACGACAGCTTCCAGTAGAACACCGTTTTCAATACCGATTTTTTATGTGGTTTCTCAATCTTGATGAACTTGACGCCCTGCCCTCGGTTTTCCCGTGGTTTTCGACGACCAGACGGGCGCTCAGTCGATTTTATCGTCCTGATTATTATGGTGACCCCGCCGTGCCGTTAGCCGGTGCCATAAGAAACAGGATGGAGGAGCTGACAGGTCGGCCGGTCACCGGGCAGGTTTGCGGGCTGCTTAATATGCGAACCCTGGGAGTGTACTTTAGTCCGGTAAATTTTTACTATGGTTATGACAGCAGCGGTGCATTGACGCACTTTCTGGCTGAAGTGTCGAATATTCCCTGGAATGAGCGGCATCAGTACGCGCATTATGTCGGTGATAATGCGCTTGAGCCTGACAATGCAAAACAATTTCGTGTATCGCCGTTTAATTCGATTCAACAGCACTATAGCTGGAAGATCAAAGCCCCGGCTGAAACCCTTACGGTACAGCTTGGCGTTGACGATGAACGGGGCCGTGTCTTTCAGGCATTTCTCAACCTGAGAAGACACCCCTTTGCCAGGAACACTGTGACGAAAGAGCTGCTCAGAAGACCGGCCATGACGCTCTATATAATCGCCGGAATCTACTGGCAGGCCTTCAAGCTCTATAGAAGAGGGGTGCCTTATGTTCCCTATGAGAAGGAGATGATATGAATAACAGCACTATCGCCACCCGATGTGAAACTTCAGCAACCAAGAAATCGCTTCCGGTCAGCTGGTCGAGATTTCTGGTCTTGAAAATGTTGACCGGACTGCAGCATGGGCAGATTATCCTGCAGGAAGGCCATAAGAAATGGGTCTTTGGCAAAGGAGGATCGTTACGGGCGCATATTCTGGTGAACGACAAAAGTTTTTACCGCAAGGTTCTTTTGGGCGGCTCGATCGGCGGCGGCGAGGCCTATGTTGATGGAATCTGGAAAGTCGACGATTTGACGGCTCTGGTGCGGATTATGGTGCTCAATATGGCTTTCTTGGATCGAATGGAACGGGGTTTTGCATGGGTGCTCCGGCCTGTCGATCTGCTGCGCCATGCGCTGAACGCCAACAGTAAAAGCCGGTCCAAGCGCAATATCCTGGCCCACTATGATCTGGGTAATGACATGTACGCGTCTTTTCTCGACCCAACCATGATGTACAGCTCGGCAATATATCCCAGAGCTGACGCCAGTCTTGAAGAAGCATCGGCCCATAAATTGGAGATCATCTGTCGCAAACTTGATCTGCAGCCTACGGATCGGGTTATTGAGATCGGTACCGGTTGGGGTGGTTTTGCCATCTATGCGGCAAAAAATTACGGCTGCCATGTAACAACCACCACTATCTCAGATGCGCAGTACCAGGAGGCTGCCAAAAGAGTCAGGGGTGCAGGTTTGACTGACAGGATAACGCTATTGCGCAGTGATTACCGGGATCTGACGGGCCAGTACGATAAACTGGTCAGCATCGAAATGATCGAGGCTGTCGGCCATCGATTTTTACCGGTTTTCTTTGCTCAATGCGGTGAACTGCTCAAGCCGGACGGGAAAATGCTGTTGCAGGCCATAACCATCACCGACCAGAAGTATAAACAGTACACACGTACGGTTGATTTTATCCAGCGATATATTTTTCCCGGTGGTTGTCTGCCGTCTAATTCCAGGATGCTGCAACTGATTGCGGAAAAAACCGACATGGTTGTCCGGCAGTTAGATGACTTCGGCTTCGATTATGCCAGGACCCTCAGGGATTGGCGGAGTCGTTTTAATGAATCGTTTGCCGGCCTGCGCAATAATGGCTATGACGAGACCTTCAGGCGACTCTGGGAATATTATCTCTGCTATTGCGAGGGTGGTTTTCTGGAAAGATCGATAAGCGTTGTTCATCTCGTGGCATCCCGTCCGGGCCATCGGGGGCGGTAGGGCTCATGGAAATATGAGTGCCTTGTCCCTGAAAACCTGGCAAAATACAAGAAATCCGGAGGTTGTATCGATATCAAAAATTTAAAGTCATCACCAGGGCACCTCTCCCGGCTTACTTCCCTTTTACCGGGGTTCATCAATGTGCTTTTATATCAGCTCATCTGGTTTCTCTGTGTTCTGGGGGGCAACAGAGGAGCACTGGCGGCACTGCCTCTACTGCTCATGCATCTTGCCCTGACCGGCTGCAGGGCTGCGGATTTGAAAATGATGGGTATTATGGCCTTTCTCGGCCTGGCTGTTGACGGCACTCTGCAGCATATCGGGTTTTTTAAATTTACCACTCCCGGATTTCCCATTCCTCTCTGGCTGATGGTGATATGGCTTGGCCTGGCCATCACGCCGCATCATAGCCTTGCCTGGCTGAAATCCCGGCCCGTACTGTCGGCGGTGTTCGGTGCCCTGGGCGGGCCAGCTGCCTACTGGGCCGGCGCACGGCTGGGGGCAGCCTCTTTTCAATGGCCGTTGCTGCAGGCCCTGGCTTTTCTGTCATTGCTCTGGGCTTGTCTCTGGAGCCTGGTCATGTATTGCAGCATGCATGCAAAGGTGGATGAAAGCAAAAAACGATAGTTATTTCCTTTGTTCGGAGAGATTTATGCATTCCTTACCGGAAGCGCATCCGTTTATCGGTTTTGTGCGGAAAGAAATTGTCCGGCGCTTGAATAAAGGGCTGCGGGGGATTCAACGTATGCCCTTGCAAATACGATTTTAATCCATATAATCTTGATGTACCTATCTACTGACTGCCGTCAGATAAACCCAATTATAGGACAATCAATATGATACAATTAAAACCCCTGAAACCCGAGGCAACCGAAGCAGCACTTGAAAAAGCCAGACGCTACCGTCTCCTCAATGAACCGGATGTAGCTGAGAGTATCTGTCTCGATATTCTGGCCGGGCAGCCGGGGCACCAGGAAGCCCTCATCACCTTATTGCTGGCATTAACCGATAAGTTTCGGGTGTCAGGAATTGTTCCGGCTTTTGAGCAGGCACAGGAAGTTATTGCGCAGCTCGATAATTCCTACAGCAAGGCATACTACCAAGGTGTGATTTTTGAACGGCGGGCAAAGTTTCATCTCCACCAAGGCGGACCGGGTGCAGGAACTGCGGCATATGACTGGTTTGTCAAGGCTATGGAGGCTTTTGACCAAGCCCTCGGCGAGGACGACCCGAAAAACCAGGAGGCTGTTATTCGCTGGAATTGCTGTGCCCGTATTTTGAACAGCCGGCCCGACCTGAAGGCGGATGATTCGATTGAGGGTGAAATGTTGCTCGACACTTATGAAATGCCGCACTAAAGTCAGCTCTGGCGGTGAGGACCTGGAGAGCTGATTTGGGGTAGTTCTGGATCAACTGTAAAAAGCGATGGGCAGGTGATGCTGTGATACACGCCCACAGGAAGTGTCCCTGCGGTAAAAGACTGAGTTTTGGGCTGGTTTTCGACATCCTTTGTCTTGTCGGCAACCAGCCCAAAACCGCCCCTCCATCCGTAACTCCTAGGAGATAACGGAGGGTTGGGGTTGTTACCCCATCATTTTTTAACCCCTTTCAGTTCCTTGATCATCTGTTTCGTCTGATTGATACGCTTGGTGATGAGAATACCGCGGGGACAACATTGGGTGCATTTAAAATGATTGTCACAGGCCCATACCCCATCTGATGTGTGGACCATCTGCAGGCGTTCGTTTTTGGCACGATCGCGAGAATCGGCAATAAACCGAAATGCCTGAACGCAGGCTGCAGGACCAATATAATCTGGTTTTGTATCCAGGATAGGGCACGACGAATAGCACGCTCCGCAGAGAATGCAGTTGGTGGTGTCGTCGAATACCAGCCGTTCTTCCGGCGATTGCACTCTTTCCTGCCTGTCCATCTTTTCGTCATTAATAAGAAAAGGCTGTACCGCACGATATTTATTGAAAAAATCGTCCTGTTTGACAATCAGGTCGCGCAAAACCGGCAGGTGATGAAGCGGTTCCACCGTCACGATGTCACCGTCCTTTTCAACCACATCCTTTACCAGAGTCTTACAGGCCAGTCCATCTTTGCCATTAATCCGCATGGCGTCCGATCCGCAAACCCCATGGGCACAGCTCTTGCGAAATCCCAGGCTGCCGTCCTGGAACCGTTTGATCTGCATGAGGGCATCCAGCAATCGTTCGTTTGGCTGAACATCTACTTTATATTCCTGCACATGCGGCTGTTTGTCGGTGTCAGGGTTATACCGTTTTATTTTGAGAATGATATTCATGAGAGGCTCCTGTAACTCAGTAAATACGCGGTTTGGGTTCCCAGATTGAGGTGTCGACTGGTTTATAGTCAAGTCGTACCGTATCGCCTTCCAGATAGGCCAGGGAATGTCTCAGCCACTTCTCATCGTCTCGTTCGGTAAAGTCTTCACGGCTGTGTGCCCCGCGGCTTTCCTGGCGCTGCAGCGCCGCCGCGGCGGTTACCAGTGAGAGGTCGAGGAGATTGCCCAGCTCGATGACCTCCAGCAGATCGGTATTGAAACTCTTGCTGGTGTCCTGCACACGGACCGCATGATAGCGTTTGCGCAGTGCCTGTATTTCATCCACGGCGGCCTGCATTTGCTGTGCATTGCGATAAATGCCGACTTTTTCCATCATTGTCGTCTGCATCTCCTCGCTGATGTGGCCGCCATGGGGGCCTGCTGCGCCATCGGTGATACGGCTGATCCACTCCCGCGCATCGTTGGCCGCGGAGTCATCGACCACTGCTGCCTTGGCACTTTTGATATATTCGGCGATATGCTGTCCGGCACGTCGGCCAAAAACAACCAGATCGAGCAGACTGTTGGTACCCAGGCGGTTTGCTCCATGGACGGAAACGCAGGCACATTCACCGGCGGCATAGAGACCGGAAACGATGGTATTGTCAGCATCTTTGAGCACCCGGCCGTGCATATCGGTGGGGATTCCACCCATGGCATAGTGGGCCGTCGGCAGGACCGGAATAGGGGCATCAGCCGGATCGATGCCGAGATAGGTTTTACAGAAATCCGTAATATCGGGAAGTTTTTTCTTCAGGGTTTCTTTGCCCAGATGGGTGGCGTCCAAATGGACATAATCATCTATTTTGCTGTCGCCCCGAATACCCATTCCGGCACGTATCTCGGTCTGGATCGACCGGGCGACTATATCGCGGGGTGCCAGATCAAGCAGCTTTGGCGAATATTTCTCCATAAAACGTTCACCTTTGCGGTTGCGCAGGATACCTCCCTCGCCCCTGACGGCCTCGGAGATGAGAATGCCCAGTCCCATAATACCGGTTGGATGGAATTGATAAAATTCCATATCCTCCAGTGGAATGCCGCGCCGTGCGCACACGGCAGGACCGTCACCGGTGTTGGCATAGGCATTGGATGTGATTTTAAACATCCGGCCGAAGCCGCCGGTGGCAAAGAGCACCGCCTTTGCGGCAAATATATGCAGCTCTCCGGTTGCAAGCTCGACTACCACCACGCCCTTGCAGGTGTTGTCTTCAAGAATCACATCGAGTACCTGGTACTCATCAAAAAAAGACACCTTGTTTTTAATGCACTGCTGATACAGGGTCTGCAGGATCATATGGCCGGTTCTGTCAGCGGCATAGCAGGCGCGGTGCACGGGTCCTTCGCCGAAATTGCGGGTATGGCCGCCAAAACGCCGCTGGTCGATGCGCCCTTCCTTGGTGCGATTGAACGGCAGGCCACGGTTCTCCAGATCATAGACCGCCTGGATTGCCTCCTCTGCAAGAGTCTGTGCCGCCTGCTGGTCGACCAGGTAATCGCCGCCTTTGACCGTATCAAAGGCGTGCCATTCCGCCTTGTCTTCCTCGACATTGCCGAGAGCTGCGCTGATGCCCCCCTGAGCCGCCCCGGTATGACTCCGGACCGGGTGTAATTTGGATAAAACTGCCGTCCTGGACTTTTGACTGGCCTCGAGCGCGGCATAGAGGCCAGCGCCGCCTGAACCGACAATAACCGTATCGAATTGATGTATCACTTGCACCTCCTGAAAAATGAAATCGAGTTAAAAGGACAGAACAGTAACTCTGCGGTATGGAAGCTGTACACCCTGAAAAAGGTGGGTCTGATCATGCCACCATACGTACAAACCAAGCGGCTCAGTCTTCGTAGAGTTCAGGCGGTCTTCTCTCAGGAACTATCTGGCGCTTCACCTTGCCGGTATACCAGTCTGCCGAGACATAGAGCGAGCAGAAGCAGCTCCCGAATTCCGCGACATCCGGTTCTCGATAGATGCAGGGGCAGATAATATCGCGATCGTTCTCGCGTACCCCGGAGGCAAGTCGGCATGGACAGGCCATATAGCCGTAACGTTTTTTATTGGTGAGCAGGCTGCGCAGAAGCTCAAAGGTTTTTTCTTTGTCGCCATTCAAATAATACCCTTTGGGCTCGTTGATTTTCCTCAGCCTTTCGTACAGCTCATCCACTTCGGTATGAATGCCTATTTTTTCTTTTATTTCCTGAACTTTATATCCCACGATAACCTCACCATCAACCACTACCGTAGGAAAAGAGCATTGTGGATTAACGCTCCTGAGGTCTTTTAAAACCTTTTTCTTGTCTTCGGCAGAGAGTTCGTCTGCCTGTATACAGGTGTGGGCGATTGCCAGGTCGTCGAACATTTTCTTGATGGCCTGACAGAACACGCAGGTGGTCAAGCTGTAGAGAATAATTTTTTTTATCGCCATTTCGGTATCTTTGCAATGCGTTGTTGAGAGTTTTATCGAGTTGTCACAATTCGGTTGTACTCCTGATTCTCATTCTAAGATGGGAAATTATTTCTGCAAGCTGTTTCCGGGCCGGCAGGAGCAGCAGGAAGCGGCGAGGGCTTCGGACAGTATCTCAAGATACAGTTGGCGTCGCATCTGCAGACTGCCAGGATGTTACTCGGTTTTGCCGGCAGCACTGACAACGGTCCGGGCTAGATTGTTGAAAACAAAATGATGCAGGGGCAGAACCAGATACCAGTACAACCGACCCAGCACTCCTCGGGGTATAAAATGGGCGGTCTGCACCAGTTGATCGGGCTGCACATCGAATTCCAGCCAGGCCTCACCCGGTAATTTCATCTGGGCGTAGAGGAGCAGACGTTTGTCGGGTTTTATATCGACCACTTTCCAGAAATCCAGTGCATCGCCAACCCGCAACTCGCCGCTTATTCGCCTGCCCCGATTGAGGCCGTAGCCACCGATCATTTTATCGATAGTCCCGCGTATTCGCCAAAGATAATTGTACTTAAACCAACCATTGCGGCCCCCCACCGCACAGGCTGAGCGAAAGACATCCTGCTGTCGCTGGCCATTGGCAAAAGGGACAATCCGGGTATCCCGTAAAATAGCCCCGGCAGGGTTGTCAAAATCCTTAATATCGCAGGCCTCGCTGCTGCTGCTGTCACACCACCGACTGAGCACCTGGTTATGCTCAAGCTCCCCGATTGCATCGGCAACGGTCTGCTTGAACGTATGCGGGTGTATCTCCGGATAAAATCGTGCGGCGTTATCGTTTTGTATAATGGTTTCGCTTTTAAGGCCTTCAACCAGTGCCGCGACAAGTTTATAGGGCAGCGGGGTAAAAAGGATCAGCCAGTAGGAAGAAAGACGGGGCGAGAGGACCGGGACAGGGATAATGTATCTCTTCAGCCCCATAATTTCGGCCGCCTGCTGCATCATTTCTTCAAAACTGAGTTTTTCAGCGCCAATATCGACTATCAGATTCCCGGTATGCGCCAGATCGATCGATGCCTGCAGATAGGAAAGGACATCTTCAATACCGATGGGCTGGGTGCGGTTTCGTACCCAGCGGGGGGCTACCATCACCGGCAGCTTCTGGCTTATATTTCTGATAATTTCAAAACTGGCACTGCCGGAGCCGATAATAGCCCCGGCGCGCAGCCAGATCGTCTGGATCCGATCCGGTTTGGCTGCAAGAATTTCCCCGGTTTCGATCCGGCTCAACAGATGTTTGCTCGCGTCCTGCCGCACGCCCAGTCCGCCGAGGTAGATGATTCGCCGTACCCCGTTTGCTATGCAGGCATCGCGGAAATTCTCGGCACTGACCCGATCCCTGTCCTGAAAATCATCTTTGGATCCCATGGAATGGATAAGGTAAAATGCGGTGTCAACCCCTGCCAGGGCATCATGCAGGATGTCTTTATCAAAAGTCGATCCTTCGCGGATGTCGACCCTGTCAGCAACGGAAACCTGCACTTTGTTTCGGTTGCGGACTAAAATCCGTATTTTCAGCGCAGAACTCTTCAGCAGACGATGTTTCAGGCGTCTGCCGATATAACCGGTCGCACCGGTTATCAGTACAGTCTTTTTGGGGATGGCATCAGACATGATCGGCGTATTTTTTTAGTGAGGAATTTATTTCTGTTTACACAATAACAACGAAGATTGAAAGATGTATCTTCTTTCCCGCCATTGCTCATTTTCTCCGGCGAGACTATCATGGCTAATGATTAAGCATATGTTAGTGTCGCATCAAGAGGCAATAAATGGCAGGAAAGTAATCGTATAAACTATCACTTTGCGCTTCAGGCATTCGGCTGATGGGAATGAATAGACGAAACATCGATATAGAACGAAGAAGCCGACGCCTGGCCGATGGCGGAAGGGGAGAAGGGCCCGTTGTTTACTGGATGTCCCGGGACCAGAGAGTCGGCGACAACTGGGCGCTTTTGCTGGCACAGCAGGAGGCTCTGATCCGCCGCAAAGGATTGCTGGTGGTATTCTGTATGATTGGTGATTATCCGGGGGCCACCTTGTGCCACTACCGGTTCATGCTCAGGGGGCTTCAAGAAGTCCGGCAAAAACTCCACCAGTTGAATATTGGCTTTACCTTGCTTGAAAAAAGCCCCGAACAGATACTCCCTGGATTTTTGCACGGGATCGATGCCCACCTGTTGATTGGTGATTTCGATCCTCTCAGCATTAAACAGTGCTGGAAAGCCCGCCTGTTATCCGAATTGAGGGTGCCGTATTTTGAGGTAGATACGCATAATATTATTCCTGCCTGGACTGTTTCTGCCAAAAAGGAGTATGCCGCCTACACGATTCGGCCGAAAATAAAGCGACTCCTGGAAAGTTTTCTGACTGAGATCCCGGCTGTCAAGCACCATCCTTTTGCCTGTGTGCCGGTTCCTGCCACCGTTGATTTCGATCGACTTGTCCACAACGTGGCCGACCAGGCACCGGTGCTGCAGACCCGGTTGCCGGCAGGCGAAGATGCGGCATTGCAGGTGGCCATTTCTTTTGTGCACGATAAGCTCCATACTTATGGTGCACTCCGCAACAATCCATGCGTGGACGGTCAGTCAGGTCTTTCTCCTTATCTGCATTTCGGGCAGTTGTCCCCCCAGAGACTGGCCTTGCTGGTTACCCGGTCAGAGGTGTCGCCAGAAGCGAAGGAAGCGTTTCTGGAAGAGCTTGTTGTCCGCCGGGAGCTGTCTGATAATTTCTGTTTGTACGAACCTGCCTACGATCGTTTTGCCGGTTTTCCCGACTGGGCGCGTACAACGCTCAACCAGCATCGCAGCGATACAAGAGAGTATATCTATTCCCTTGCCGACCTGGAGGCCGGCGCCACCCACGAAAGCCTCTGGAATGCCTGCCAGCTTGATCTGGTCCAGAGCGGCAAACTCCATGGGTACCTGCGAATGTACTGGGCTAAAAAAATCCTGGAATGGACCGTCGATCCCGAAACGGCAATCGATAACGCCATAACGCTCAATGACCGGTACTCGCTGGATGGCCGCGATCCGAACGGTTATGCGGGGATAGCCTGGGCTATTGGCGGCGTGCATGACCGGGCCTGGCAGGAACGTCCGGTGTTTGGCAAGATCCGCTATATGAATGCTGCCGGCTGTCGCCGCAAGTTTGATGTCGATGGCTATATAGCTTCCGTGCTGAAAAGATGCAGAGGGGCAGTCGGGTAGCCGGGGCCCTATTTAGTTTTCAGCAACTCGGTATAGAGCGCCGTCAGTTCGATAAACAGGTCGTGGTCGCCGCCCCGGTCCGGATGCAGCTGCATGGCCTTTTTCCGGTACAGGCGGCTCAGTTGCGCCCGGTTCATCTTTTTCAACTGTTCAAAAGGGGTGGCAAATATCGCACTGATCTTCTCAGCCGACAGGCCAGTCTTTTTTTCCGGCCAACGGAAGGTGCGATGGCCGGCCATAAATGATTTGGCAAAATCGGCAAAGAAGGAGCGCTGGTCCGGGGTATAATCAAAGAACATGAACAGGTAGCGGGTCAGGTGGTGGTGCAGGGCATGGCCTCTCTGCTCGTTCTGCCAGAATTGCGGGTCGTTATTTAATCGACACAGCTCCGGTTCAAAATGTTCGGCTATTTCCTCGAAGGCCAGTGATTCCGGCAGCCACGGGGCAAAAGACTGGTGAAAGTATCGCTGGAGATTAAAAATCGCGTAGACATATTGCAGATACTGACCAGGTTGAAGGGCTTTCTCTTCGGCGGTAAAATAAAATTCCCGTTCATCGCGGCTTTGACCAAGCAGCGGACGACAGCTTTTTTCATGCAGACGGGCCAGGCGGCTTTGGTCAACTGCCCCATAACGAAGATAATAGAGGCGCCGACGATCAAACAGATGAACCTGGGCGGCAATTTGGTCTTTCTCCGCGTCGGTAAGTGGGCCTGTGCGATATGTACTGCGCCCTCGGAAGCTATCGAGTCTTTTTTGTACCTCCTGCGGCAGGAAATCATGCAGTACTCGTTCAAGTACCGTCTCGCTGTCTTTACCGGTATGGGCTGAGACAGCCTGCAGTAAATTGTCGTCAAATAAAGCGACATGGTCGGCAAAAGTTTGCATGAACTGGCCGGGGTTGTTTCCAAGATCAAATACTATTCGGAAATTAAAGGAGTTTTCTTTCGCCTCATAGGACTGACGAATCTGGTAGCTGGGGGTGAAGCCACTCTGGAGTTTTGCCAAATACATATCAGC
>AMWB02138349.1_pt4 | contig 23718 bp, 17 predicted proteins | sample 200311 | NCBI WGS metagenome assembly AMWB02 (sample SAMN02737377, study PRJNA173069) | bioreactor metagenome | biome: anode biofilm in microbial fuel cells | place: USA: California | collected 2010-12-16 | reverse complement strand
GGTAAACCCCACCCGGTGCAAGACCAAATAGGGGAGTGATCGAGGGCGGCCCGCCCGAGCTCCCGGGTAGGTTGCAAGAGGTGCCGGGCAACCGGCATCCAGAGATGAATGATTGCCGCCGTTCTCCAGGGGACGGAACAGAATTCGGCTTACGGGCTGCTCCGACCGTTTCCCTCAAGCCTGCAGATTGGAACTCTAGACAATTCAGATCGCAGAAGGACACAGTATCAATGACCGGCGGAGAAAAAAGAGTCGTGAATCAAACGTTTACGGAAAAGGTTCACCTTTTTTCCCGCGATTACCTCAAGTGTTGTGTGTTTATCCTGGGGCCGGGCTCGCCTCGGAACGGCTACGAGTTTACCAAAAAACTTTTTTCCAAGATGATCGGCACCTCCCAGGTTCTCGAGGATTTTCTCGATTTTCACGGAGCGAAAAACAACAAAGACTGGTATCTCTACCGGGAACTGAGTGCATCCGTAAGACATCTGAGCCTGGGGGGCTATTCCCAGAAACACATTCTCAACCGGCTGGGGTGTTATGAGCTCGCAGAGGACGGCGCCTTCGAAAAAGAGGGGCGACTGACATTGGATTTTCTCACCCGTTCCCTGATCAAGCTTGCCCCGGTCATCCTGGACGAAGCCAGGCGGCTGGGGATTCCCATCCCGGCGGATGAATTCACGGCTTCCGACTTCCCGGGCATCGTTACCGGTTCGAGCCTCGAATACAACATCGACGACGAACAGAAAACCCAGCCCAAAAAGCACATCGTCAGAATTTCCAGCGAATTCCTCAATATCGGAGATCATTTCGATCAGTACTCTTTCTACGAGCCTTTCGGCAAGGCCCGCATACACGCTCTCGTGCCGGAGGTGATCAATGAAGTGGAGGTGCGGCGGTATGAGATGCTCGTGCACAACCTCCAGTCCTCGTTCGACACCTATGTGATTCACGGCGGATATGTCTACGGCCACCGCCGGCTCAAGATGCTCCGCAGTCACTTTTCGGTGGTGTTCCACCTGCTGCAGACCATGGGCCGTTTTCTTCATTTTTACGAACGTCACCTTCACGAAGCGGGATATCGGGATATTCACAAGACCGTCCGCAATCAGCTCACCTTTTTGGTCGATCCCGATACGCTTCTCGACCGGACGATCAATTACGGATTGTATTGGGTATGCCACTTTCTCGCGAACGGCAGAGAGATCGCCCAGATGGTGCTCAATGAAAATGTCGAGCATGCCGTCATACAGGTCGGGGTGCCGGTGCCGAGGGGTTTTCACAGCCGGCCGAGCCTGCTCGTGGCAAAGATTGTTCAGCATTACGGCGGAAAAGTCGAGATGTGCGCCGGTGAGGGACGGTTCGACGCCAGCAGCGTCCTGGACATTCAGTGGGCCGGCGGCAAGATCCAGAACGAAAATATCACGCAGGTGAAGTTCGAAGGAGACGCCCGTTCGCTTCACGACCTCAAGGTGCTCGCCAATTCGAATTACGGCGAGGATACGATGGGAAACGGGATTCCGCTCCCGCGCGAGCTGGGCTATCTTCATGAATGAGCGATGAAGCGGGCGGCGGGTATTATCGTTGCCGGCGGCCGGGGAGAGCGCATGGGAGGCGACGTCCGCAAGCAGTACGTAGCTTTTAACGGACGTCCGATATTATGTCATACGATAGCCGCTTTTTTGAGATGCGAGGCGATCGGCGCTGTTTATCTGGTCGTGCCGGCTGCGGACGTTGCGTATTGCCGGGATCATATTCTAAGCGTTTTTGAAGACTGCAACGCCATTGAGCTGGTGCCAGGCGGCGACCTGCGTCAGGCGTCGGTGTACAACGGGCTTGCGGCGGCGCGGGGAAAAACGGAAACCATCGTGGCCATTCATGATGGGGTGCGGCCATTCATCCGGCCGGATCTGATCACCCGGTGCATCGAGGGCGCCGAGACCTACGGGGCCTGCATTCCGGGCATTCCCGCCATCGACACGCTGAAACAGATCGGCGCCGACGGTGCTGTCGCCAAAACCCTTGACCGAAGCGCCGTCTGGTATGCCCAGACGCCCCAGACCTTCCGGTTCGACCTGATATGGGAGGCGCATGCATCCGCGCGCCGCAGGGGCATTGTGGAAACGGATGATGCCGCGCTGGTCGAGCGCCTGGGCCGGCCGGTCCGGATGATCACAGGCTCGCGTATCAACATGAAGATAACCACCCCGGAAGATCTGGCGCTGGCGCCCGCCGTTATGACGCTGCTGTCGGCAGAGGCTTCCGAAGCGCGGCCGTGATTACAGGGCCCTGATCATCTCGATGGCCGTTTGGGGGGTGGCCGCTCGCTTGAGCAGCCCTGCGTTTTCCTCGCGTTCGAAAACTCTTCCGAGGTCGAAATCCATGAGGATGACCGGACGACCGGCCTTGAGGGCAAGGGCGATCTCCGAGACGGTGCCGGCGCCGCCCGGGCATGCCACGACCACATGGCTCGAGAGCACGTTGATGTTGTTGCGGGCGCTTCCCATGCCGGTCAGAATCGGGATGGTGACATATGGCGAAACCTGCCCCGGGTGATCATCCGGAAGGATGCCGATGACGAGACCGCCCGCCTCCCGCGCCCCTTGCGCCGAAGCATGCATGACGCCTTTGTTCCTGCCGCCGTTCAGCAGCACCCATCCCTCCCGGGCGATTCTTTCGCCCAACTCGCGCGCCGTGTTCAACGAAGATTCACCGGCGCTTCCGCCGCCCATCACGCCAACAATCTTTGGAAAGCCGGCCGGAATGGAGACGGCCGGTGGTTCAGGCTGATTCATGACGCTTCTTCATTTTTTGATGCCTACGACACGATAGACCTTGACGGGGTAGAGTTTACCCTTGACCTTTTGCGGCCGTCGCAATTCCACCTCCAGAATGTTTTTCGTAGCGGCGTAGACGGCTTTGGAAATGATCACCTCACCGGGGCCGGCAAGGCCGTTCACCCGGGAGGCCATGTTGACGGTATCGCCGATGACCGTATATTCCATCTTCACCTGGGAGCCGATATTACCCGACAAGACCATTCCTGAGTTGATGCCGATACCGATCTTGTTTAAAATGGTATCCCTTCTGAACCGGCTTTTTTCAGCGAAGACCTGCTGCATACTGATGGCCGCCCGAACGGCGCTCTCGATATGGTTTTTACTGGGAAGCGGTACGCCGAAAACCCCCATGACGGCGTCGCCCACGAATTTGTCGACATACCCGCCGTGCCGGTTGATGATCTGGGCGGCGATTTCGAAGTATTCATTGAGCCGATCGACAATCTCTTCAGGTTCCCTGGCTTCCGAATATGACGTAAATCCACGGATATCGGTGAAAAGTACGGTGGCGCTTCGCCGTTTTCCCTTCAGCCATTCGCTTTCCGGGTTGTTCATGATCAGCTCCAGCACTTCGACCCCCACATATTTGCCGAAGGACCGCTGCATCATCGATTTTATCCAGAGTTCCCGACTCATGGCGTTGAACGAAAGGGCGATATTTCCGAACTCGTCGTTTCGAATCGCGTTGATCTTGTGCTGATAGTTGCCGCGGCTGATTTCGTCAAAGGCTTTGGCCAGTCTTGTCAGCGGCCGTGAAAAACGGATGCTGTAAAACACGGCGATAATGATGCCTAGCCCGATAATCACCAGGCTGATAATGAGCATGGAGCGGGTTTTTTCCCGGATCGTCAGGTCAATGAAGTCAAGAGATATCCCGACATGCACCTCTCCCAGCGTTTTATCCTTCATGACGACCATGCGGCTGATATTGAGAATATGGACCCCGGTGTCGGCATAGTAGTCGAAATAGGTGACGTCACCCTCCTTGACGCCGCTCTTGATGAAGGGCTCGATGTCGAAGGTTTCTCCGATGCGCGTATGGTCGGTGTGAGCCTTGATGATCTTGTTCCGGTCGAGGATAATGGCATAGACGATCCCCTCGACGGCGGAAGCCTCGGTGATCAGCGTATTCAGCAGAAGATCGTTGTTTTCTTCGAGCAGCAGGATTCTCGCGTTGTTGACAAAATAATTGAGACTGACCTTGCCGATCAGCAGCGTCTGCCTGAAAAGCTGTTTGTTCTGGAGGTCGACGGTAAAGAGATAAAGAGTGAATATCGTAACGGATAGGAGCAGGGTCGTAATGAGCGACCATTGAAGCCATATCGGAATGCGGGGAAATAAAAACCGATTCCCGGGGCGTTGGTAACTGTGTTCGATCAGTCCTTCGACATTTTCGGAAAGAGATTTTACAGAGAGGTGATGATGTTCGTTGATAGCCCTGACAACATCCTTTTCATCGGCATATCCCAGCTGAACCAGAATCTGGCCAAGATACGTCGGGTCACCCAGCATGGCCCGTCGGGTCCGCTGGATATCGAGGGCCTGTTCCAGCTGCTCTTCGGTGATGATCTTCTTTTCTCTGAGGAGATGGCCAAAAAGCTGCCGGGGTTCCTGTCCTTTTTTCATGCAATGCCTTCTTGAGGGGTCAAGGTTCGCAAAAGGCCGCGCCATGATGTTTTGCCGGCTCATTTATAAGGCCAAGGCAGCGGTCTTGACAAGTTTTAAATCGTTCTTTACAATCACGATTTTTCAACGGATGGAAGGCCGTGCATCGCGTCTGCCGTCGGCATTCCCTCGGGAAAAGGGCGCATTCCTACGGCGCAGGGAGGTTTCATGGCATTGAAGGCGTTGAAGGCGTGCATCGACGAGAAGCACCAATTGATCGAGAACATCAAAACCGAAATCGGAAAGGTCATCGTCGGTCAGCATGCCCTGGCCGAGGGGCTTTTGATCGGGTTGTTTTCCAGGGGGCATATTCTGATCGAAGGTGTTCCGGGCCTTGCCAAAACGAGTGCCGTCAAGGCCCTCGCCGAAACGGTTCGGGCCGATTTCAAACGGATCCAGTTTACCCCGGACCTGCTTCCCGCGGATTTGATCGGAACGGAAATCTACCGCCCCAAAACCGGCGATTTCTATGTCAAGAAGGGGCCGATATTTCACAACATCATTCTGGCCGATGAAATCAACCGCGCTCCTTCGAAGGTCCAGTCGGCGCTTCTGGAAGCGATGCAGGAGCGGCAGGTCACGATCGGCAACACCACATTTTCGCTTCCGGACCCGTTTCTGGTCATGGCCACCCAAAATCCCATCGAACAGGAGGGCACCTACCCGCTGCCCGAGGCCCAGGTCGATCGTTTCATGATGAAGCTCGTCATCGGATATCCGGACAAGAGCCAGGAAAAAGAGATCATGCGCCGGGTCGGATTCGCCGAGGTCCGCGATATCATGCAGGTGATCGACCCCTCCCAGATCGACGAGATCGCCGGCCTGATCCGCTCGGTCTACATGGACGAAAAACTGAAAGACTACATTGTCGACATCGTCTTCGCCTCCCGGAATCCCGCGGCATACCATATGGATATTGCCGGCTATATTCAATTCGGCGCCTCCCCGCGGGCGACGATCTTTCTGAGCCTCGCGGCCCGGGCCTACGCATTTCTTCAGGGGCGGGCCTACGTCACCCCACAGGATGTGAAGACCGTCGCCCCGGATGTGCTGAGACACCGCATTCTGCTGACCTATGAAGCCGAGGCCGAAGACGTCACCCCGGATCAGATCATATCGCGGATCTTCGATTCGGTCGAGGTGCCCTGACGTGTGGCCTGACGATCTTGTGGTCCGACGATGAAGCGGCAATGAAGTGGACATAGCGATGCTTTCTCCGGAGATGATCAAAAAGATCAAGAAGATCCATATACAGAGCTCCCGGAGGGTCAACACCCTGATGGCGGGTCAGTACCGCTCGGTGTTTCGCGGCTCGGGAATCGAGTTCGAGGAGGTTCGGGAATATTCGCCGGGCGACGACGTCAAAAGTATCGACTGGAAGGTCTCGGCCCGGCTGGGACGGACCTATATCAAACGCTACCGGGAGGAACGGGAGCTGGTGGTCAATCTCCTGTTGGACATGAGCGCCTCGGGCGATTTCGGCACCGGCGGCATGCTGAAACGGGAGATGGCGGCGGAAACGGCCGCCATTCTGGCATTCAACGCCGTCCGCAACAACGACAAGGTGGGGGCTGTGCTGTTCACCGACAGGATCGAGCGCCATCTTCCGCCAAAAAAGGGTTCCGCCCATGTCTGGCGGGTCATCAAAGAAATATTCACGTTTTCACCCCAACGGAGCGGCACCGATATCCGTCAGGCGCTGGCATATCTCGGGCGGGTTTCCCGCAAGCGTTCGACGGCATTCCTGATCTCCGATTTCCAGGATGACGGATATGCCCGCGAGATGCGGATTGTCGCCAAAAAGCATCAACTGATCGGGGTGGTGCTGTCCGACCCCGGCGAGTTCCGGCTGCCCCATGCGGGTATCGTCTATCTCAGGGATCCGGAAACCGGCCGGATATGCAGCTTCGACGGATCGGACCGCCGGACGCAAAACGCCTATACGGCCGCCCGGCAGGCTGCGTATCAGGCGCGTCTCGACCTGCTGAAATCCTCCGACGTGGACGTGATCGAACTCCAGACCCTCGGTTCGGCGGCCGAAGCCCTGACCCGGTATTTCCGCTATCGGGAGCGGCGGAAAAAACGATCGGCCGCATGAAGATTATAACAGTCTTTATTTTTGTTATATGCCTTGCGGCGCACCCAGCCAGGGGAGCCGCGCCGCATGCGCCTGCCGAAAACCTTTCGCAGAACAATGCGAAAACCGCGGCCGACATCCATGACATCCGGCCGATCCGGCATCCGGGATTCGATCCCGCCCGCCTGATTTACGGCTCGGTCGTTTTGGCGGCGGCGATAACGGCGGGCATGCTGGTCTGTCTGTGGAAACGCCGGCGCCGCCGCTTGACGGGCGCGGTCGCGGCAACGCCGCCGCCGGAGGCGGCCGCCCTCTGCGCCCTGGACGAGCTGGCCGATGTCGACGAAATTGACGCGAGACGCTTCTATTTCAGGATGTCTGCCGTTCTTAAGAGGTATCTGGGTGAGCGATACGACATTCCGGCATCTGAAATGACCACAGAAGAGCTTCTTCCTGAAATGGATCGTCTGGGCGTCGATCACGACCGGACGGCTTCTCTTGGTCAGCTCTTTATGGATGCGGACCGGGTAAAATACGCCGGCAGGCCGGCAGCGGTCGGCCGGATGAAAGAGGACCTCGCGTTTGCACGGCAATTCATCAGGCAAACGACGCCGGCGGCCGGGGACGGAGACGCCGGATAGGCCATGTTCAGATTTGGATCCCCCTATTTCCTTTTGATGCTTGCGGTTCTGCCGGCCGTCCTCTGGATCCGGCGCCGGGGAGAAAGAACACCCATGCTTTTTGTACCGCATCTGGCCGCTGTCCGGGCGGTGGCGCCGTCTTCCATGCTGCGTGCGCAGCAGATGATGCCGGTGCTCAAATATGCCGCGCTCTTTCTGATGGTGATCGCCCTGGCCCGGCCCCAGTGGGGTACCCAGCGTCTCGACGTTTTGAGCGAAGGCATCAATATCATTCTGGCCGTCGATCTTTCCGAGAGCATGGCGGCGCTCGATTTCAAGAAAAACGGCCAGGTCGTGAACCGGCTCGAAGCGGTGAAGGGCGTGGTCGCGGATTTTGTGGGAAAACGCACCGGAGACCGGATCGGGCTGGTGGTTTTCGGGAGCCAGGCCTATACCCAGATCCCCCTGACGCGGGATTATACGACCATCGTGTCGATGCTCGAACGCCTTTTGATCGGCGCGGCCGGCAGAAACACCGCCATCGGCGATGCCGTCGGCATTTCCCTAAAGCGCATCGGTGATGTCAAAAGCGCCGCCAACATCATCATCCTTCTCACCGACGGGCAGAGCAATACCGGTGAGCTATCGCCGGATATCGCCGCAACCATTGCCGCGCAAAAAGGAGTGAAGATCTATACCGTCGGCGTGGGAAGCCGGGGAGAGGCGCCTTTTCGGGTCGATGATTCATTTTTCGGCGAACGCTATATCTACCGGCACGTCGATATGGACGAGGATGCATTGAAGGCTGTCGCGGCCCGCACCGGCGGGAAATATTTCCGTGCGGAAGACACCGCTGCTTTGGAAGGGATCTACGGGACCATCGATCGACTCGAAAAGACCGAGGTGAAGGTCGATCGGTTTACCGAAAATCGGGAACTCTACCCCATGTGCCTGGCACCGGCCTTTGTGCTGATCGTTCTCTGGGTCGTCCTGACCAATACCCGGTTTTTGAGGATTCCATGAAGATCACACGCATCGAGATGCTGTATCTGATATGGGCGCTGCCGGTTCTGTTCCTGGTTTTTTTTCATGGCATGCGGCGGCGGCGGCGCATCCTGCGGAAATTTGCATCCGGCAGGGGGCTTGCGACGATCGCCTTGTCGGACGCGAAGCTTCGGTGGATCAAGGCGGCATTGATTCTGACCGCCCTTCTCTGGGCCGCCGCCGCTCTATCGGGGCCCCGGTACGGATACCGCTGGCGGCAGATCACGCCAAAGGGGATCGATATCATCGTTGCACTGGATTGCTCGAAGAGCATGCTGACCCGGGATGTAGCGCCCAGCCGCCTCGAACGGGCCAAACGCGAGGTGTACGACCTCCTTGCGCTGCTCCGGGGAGACCGCATCGGGCTTGTGGCCTTTGCCGGAACGGCGTTTCTGCAGTGTCCGTTGACCCTCGATTACGGGGCGTTTCACCTGTTCCTCGAGACCCTCGCTCCTGATGCTCTGCCGGTCGGCGGCTCGGATATCCGGGCGGCGGTATCCACGGCCATCGCGGGTTTCGACGCCAAAGGCTCCCGGGAAAAGGCCGTTATCCTGATGACGGACGGCGAGAGCACGACCGATGGCGGCGATCCTCTCGCGGCGGCTGACGATGCCAAGCATGCCGGTGTCAGGCTCTTCTGCATCGGTATCGGGACCGGTGCAGGCATGCCCGTTCCAGGTCCCGACGGCGGATTCATGAAAGACGCGGACGGAAAAATCGTTGTCAGCCGGCTTTCCGAGAATCTCCTCGCGCAGGCGGCCGCGGCAACCGGCGGCGCCTATGTCAGATCCGTTGCCGGGGATATGGATCTGGATCTCATCTACACCCGGAAGATCCGGGGCGGCATGCAGATGGAAACGCTTGCCGGCGGCCGGAAACAGGTGTGGGAAGACCGCTATCAGTGGGCGTTGTTTCTGGCTGCGGCGGCCCTGATCGTGGAGATGTGTCTCCCGTCGGTCACGAAAGCGAACCGGTCGGCCGGCCCGATGCATCCGACGCTGTTGATGGTATCGGCGCTCGCTCTGACGGTGATGACGACGGCAGGTCCCGTGTATGCGGATGCCTTTCGGGATGGGGTTGAGGCGTATGGGGCAACGTCCTATGAGACGGCGTTGAAGCATTTCATCGATGCCCAGCTCGATGCGCCCGACGACCCGAAGATTTTTTACAACCTCGGCAGCACGTATTATCGCATGGGAGATTTTGTGTCGGCGGCGCGGAACTTTGAAAGCGCCGCCGCGGCAAAAGATCCGTCCATTCGGCGGGATGCTCTTTATAATCTCGGCAACGCCCATTTTCGGAAAAAGGATTTTGGGCAGGCCGTCACGGATTACGAGGCGGCGCTGAAAATGGCTCCCGATGACCGGGAGATTTCAGAGAATCTCGCGCTGGCAAAAAAAATGAAAGACTTGCAGCAGGAACGGCAGCGGTCCCAAAACGTGCAGGGCGCTGGAAAGAACGGTGCCAAGGCATCGTCCTCGGACGGCAACGAAACCGGTTCGCCGTCTGCATCTGCATCCGGTCGGAACAGCTCCATGCCCGAGCAGAATGCGTCTGATCAAAATCCATCGGGTCAAAATCCATCGGGTCAGCGTGCGTCGGGTCAGGATCCATTGTCCGCCGGGCGGCAACATCCGCCGGGATCGCCGGAAACGGCGAAGCGTTTCGAGGCGGATACCGAGCGGGGGCGGCATAACGATCCGCAACCGGAAAGCAAGGAACGGCCCGGCCAAAACGACGCGGCTGATGATTCGCAATCGCATGCTGCAACATCCGGGTCATCGGACAACGCTGAAACAGGTGTGGCCGTCCAAGAGACGAACGTCGCGACAGGCACGGCCGGAAGCCGCCAGACTGAAATCATGCTGAACCGCCTGAAAGATCAGCCGGGCCGGGCGCTCATGCCCGACTACCGAAAGCGGCCGGTGGACCGGGACTGGTAAGTGGAAAAATGGATATTTGTGATGCCGTCGGTATATTGATGATCAGGTCTGCCGCTCGTTTTATTGCCTTGAAAATATTATGAGAAAACTAATTTTTGCGATCCTTTTCACGATATCGCTGGTTCCGGTGACCGCTCTCGCGACTGTCCGTATCGAGGCTTCTGTCGATAGAACCGAGCTTGCCCTCGGTGAGTCCCTGGAACTGGAGATAACGGTGCACGGCGGTAAAGGTGAGGTCGACACGGAAGGCATCGATGCGTTCAAGGTCATCTCGCGCGGGAGCAGCACGAGCTTTCAGATGATCAACGGACGATTTTCCCACAGGGGCGTTTATACGTTTACCCTGATTCCGCTTCGGGAGGGCGACCTCACCATTCCCGCGATACCGGTGCGTTCAGACCGCGGCACTTACTATACCCGGGAGATTGCCGTATCCGTCACCGGCACCCCGAAACAGCAGGACGGCGACGCGGCCGAGGTCTTTATCGAAGCCGCCGTTTCCGAGAAGACTCCTTATGAAGGTCAGCCGATCCGATACGTCATCCGGGTGTGGCAGCGGGTCAGGATCGCCAATGCAAAATTTGAAAGGCCCGATTTTACTGGATTCACCGTCAAGGAGATCGAAGATCGGAAAGAGTACAGCGCCGCTTCCGACAGCCGTGAATATCACGTAACCGAGGTGAGCTTTCTTCTGACGCCCGCAGAGCAGGGCGAAAAAACCATCGGTGCGGGCATTCTGACGTGCGATCTGGTTCGCCGTCCCGGGCAGCACAAAACTATTTTTGACGACCCGTTCTTCGGGTTGAGGGCCGGCCGCATGGAATCCCGTGTTTTCAGAACCCGGCCGGTTGCCGTCACCGTGAAGCCTCTGCCGCCCTATACCGGAAAAGGACGGTTCTCGGGGCTTGTCGGCCGTTTTGACATGGACGCCTCACTCTCATCGACGGATCTGCGTGTGGGGGATTCCACTACCCTTGCCGTCACCATTCAGGGCAGCGGAAACATCATGGATGCCGCGGCGCCCGATATCGCCGTGGACAGTGCCTTCAAGACATACGGCGACACGCCTGAAGAGGAGATACGGCCCGCCGAAGACGGATATGCCGGCAAAAAGACATTTCGGACCGCGCTGGTTCCTGTCCGGGCGGGAACCTACGATCTGGGACCCCTCGAATGGGTCTATTTCGATGTTGCAAAGGAAGCGTATGTCCCGCTCAAAACCCGCGCCTGGAAGCTGCATGTCCGCCGGTCGGACCGGACCGATGCGGTAGGCGGAATGTCACCGACGGCGGACCGGCGCCCGTCCAAGCAGCGGGTGGCGTTTGTGGGACGGGATATTCTGCCGTTGAAAGAAGGGATGGAAACCCCTGGCGGACATCCTTCTCTTTCGGTATCCGCTTTCTGGGGGTTGATGGCCGTGCCTCCGCTTCTCTGGCTGCTGGTTCGGCTTGTTGCCGTTGCCGCCCGCCGGAAAACCGTGCGCAATCCCGGAGGAATGATGGCCGCCAGGGCAGAAAAGGCGTTGCGCATGGCCGGCGTACTTCGAACGACGAACGGTGATTTTCTGGTATGCCTGTACCGCGCGCTGGTGTCGGCGGTTTTGTCCCGAATCGATACCACGGGCGAATCGCTGACCTATGCCGAGCTTTCGCGGATTCTCGAGGAACAGGGGTTTTCGGAAGATGCGGCTTTCGATGCCGCACGTCTTCTCGAACGCATCGAGTCCGCCCGATATAGCGGCCATGCCGTGGATCCCACCGTCGGAAAAACATTGCTGGACGACACCCGGACGGCCGTCAGGAAAATCATCGGATGAAACAGATACTTTTCGGATGCGCGTGCGCCGTCATACTGGTGCTTTATCTGGGAAGTTTCGGCAGGGCCCGGGCCGGTGACGCCGAAGCGCTGTTCGAAAAGGGCGTCGCCGCCTACAGAACAGGCGATTTTACGCAATCGGTGGCGTCGTTTCAAGCCCTGGCCGATAAGGGCATTCGAAATGGCAAACTATATTATAATCTCGGAAATGCTTGTCTGAAGCAGGGTCGCCTCGGATATGCGCTGCTCTGGTATGAAAGGGCGCTCAGGCTCATGCCGGACGACCCCGATTTGAATTTCAATTATGCGTATGCCCTTTCCCTGACCCGGGATGAAAGGAGTCCGTCAGGCGCATCTCTGCTGAAAATCCTGTTTTTCTGGAAATACTATCTGACGGCAAGAGAGCTGCAGTGGCTGTCGATCACCTTCAACGCGCTCTTCTGGCTGGTATTGATCCTGCGGCAGGTATTGCCGAAGCCGCGCGGCGGACTGTCAGCGCTTACGACCGGCATGCTTGTTCTTGCGGTCGTCTCTACGACGACGGTCGTCTACAATACCTATGATGACGCTTACGTGAAAGAAGGGGTGATCCTGGACGACGAAGCCCCGGTGCGCTCCGGTCTGACGGATCGGGCAACGGAGCTGTTCCTGCTTCACGCCGGCGCCAAGGTCACCATTGAACGGGAAAAGAGCGGATATTATCGCATCCGCTATTCGGATGGGAAAATAGGATGGATTGAAAGCGCCAAGGTGGGCAGAATTTGAGCCCTTTGCAGCCCTCTTTCACGTGGATGCCGGCCAGGCGGCCGGCCGTGCAAAAAATCATTTGATATTCAGGTGTTTTTCCGTTAGCTTTGCGTCAAGCTGGTGGAATTATTGTTCGCCGCCGGCCTCAAATACGGACTGCACGCGGGCGTTCACCTGCCGCGCTGCTGACGGCGGCAGGCGGTTTGAACAACTCTTGCAATGCCCATCCACCATCACCACCACCGGAGTCAGCGGTAGATGATGCCTGATATCGAATGTGTCGGCCGGACCGATGTCGGCCTGAAGCGCAGCAACAATGAAGATGTATTTCTCGCCCGATCGGATCTCCGGTTCTGTCTGGTGGCGGATGGGATGGGGGGCGCTGCGGCAGGGGAACTGGCCAGCCGATATTTTGCCGAGACCTGCCTGAAGATTTTCTCATACGCTTCTTCGGATTCAGTCTCAGGATTGCTGCTGCTGGTTGAAAAAAGCTTTCAGGCTGCCCATAAAATCATTCATAATCATGTGATGGAAGTGCCGCGGCACCGGGGGATGGGATGCACGGCCGAATTGCTGGCCTTTTGCGAGGGGGGGATTGTACTGGGCCACGTGGGAGACAGCCGGACCTACCGGTTCCGAAACGGTTTGCTCACGCAGTTGACCCATGACCATTCCCTGGTCCAGACCATGGTGGATCAGGGGGTGATTTCCGCTGCCGAAGCGCGGCATCACGTCCAGAAAAATGTTATTCTCGGAGCGGTGGGGATTGAAAAGGAATTGTCTTTTGACCTGATCAGAAGCAAACACATGCCAGGAGATATCTACCTGCTCTGTTCCGACGGCTTGACGGATATGGTCGAAGACGAGAAGATCGAAGAGGCGTTGGCGGCGGATACCGCGCTGACCGGGAAAGTCGAAGCCTGCATCTCCCTTGCCCTACAAGCCGGCGGGAACGATAATGTTACCGTCGTTCTTTCACGGATCGCCGACGGATGATGCAAGGATTTGCGGGGAGGCAACAGGACGGGCTTTTTTTGAGATCGTTTGTTTTTCGCCTTTTATCATCGATGCGATCAGGAAAGCTTCTTGATTTTCTTCAGTTTTTTTAATAACGCTTCAGCCTGAACGATATTTTCAGAAACCTCTTTATAGTCGGGGTCGATAAACCGGACCTTCTCCCATTCCTGAACCGCCTTGTCCATGCCTTCACCGTCGTTGTCGGTAAAATACTTTATCCCATTGTTATAATGCGTTTTTTTAAAGATTTCTTCATAGTCTACGCATTCGGCGCATGTGGAACGGTACTCTCGCGCCTGATTCAGGTGGCCGATTGCTTGTGCATAGTAGCTTCTGAGGCCGGTGCGTTTGTATTGAAGGAAATTTTTCAGGGCGATTTCGAAATGCGATTTGAAAAGGTATTCCGTGGTCTGAGATTCCAGCGTGGGGATGCGGGCTTTTTGGATCTCCTGGATGGCCTGGGTATAATTTCTTTTTCTGAAACAGCTGAGGCCATTTTCAAGATGAAGGGCCGCGCCTGCCTCGATTTGTTTGAGATAGTCCCGACACCGGGCTTGGTTTTGCCCATATGCCAACAATGAGGCGAACGCATGGTAGGCGGCCCGGTAATCTTTTTTTTCGAAAGAAACAATGCCCTGTTGCCACCGGGCAGCGGAGGCGTCATTGTCGGGGTTGCGGTCGTCCGATGAGATGGCTTGCGGCTGTGCTGCCGATTTGATGTCTCCATCGGACGCTTCGTCCCTGCCGGAAGGATTGGATCTGCCGGTGTCGGAATCGTTTTCCGATATGATGGTGGGCCTGATTTCACCTTCAACGGTCATGATCGGGAGGATCAGCTTCCATCCGGCCTGAACCGTATCTGTTTCCTTGATCTGGTTGGCTTCTTTCATCTTCTCGAGAAGGTCGTTTCCGCAGAGGCCGTAGTTTTCCATGGTGATCTGGGAAAGGGTTTCGCCTGGCTGGACCACGTGCGTGACATAGTCACCCCGGACGGCGCCTTTCGAGATCCTTTTCTTGAGAGTTGGAATATTCTGTTGTTTGGCGGCGGAGGAGGTGTGTTGCTTGGACGGAAACTTGGGGGGTGCGGAAGTCCTCGTTTGGCTGACCCCTCTGCGGAGGGCTGCGGAGGATTTCTCGGACCCGTGGCGGCGTTCATGTAACGGCACGGCCGAGGACACGGGAGATTTTGACCGTTCAAGCGTACATCCCATGTTGCCGATGAACAGCAGAAATATGGATAATAATATGATTTTATTCATTGAATTAAAAATAATCTTAACCGTATTTGTTCATGATGATCTTGACATCCTGTAAACAATGGGTGCAGGTGGCTGATACTGTAAAGGCATACAGGTAATCCTGTATATCAAGAAAACGGCAAAATGTCACTAAAATACAGAGAATTTATTTTCTTTATGGAAAAGGATGTTAGCGGTGTCCGAATTTTGAAGCCAGATCGTTGTCGATGACATACATGCAGACTTCTTTGGCGCCCTGTTCCGTATAACGGGACTTCTCGGTGAGATTGTTCATCAGAAATCTTACATCCTCACGAATTCGTTTGTCGTATGTCTTAAACGACTCCTTGCCGTAATCCTTGATGGCCTGCCGGAAGTTTTCGTTTTTGAGAAACGGATCGAGCACCTTCTCTTTCAAGGTGTAAACATACCGTTCGTGGAGGGTTTGGTAAAGCTGGGTCTCGGTAATGGGCAATCCCTCCATCAGGATCTCCTGCGTCAGGGTTTTGGAGGAATAGATTTTCTGGGTTTCCGCGCGGAATTCAGACCGCCTGGCATCGGTGACATTTCCACCCAGGAGCCGGTTTTCAATGCCCCAAAGGAATTCATCCGTTATTTCAAGATGTTCTCCTGTATAGGAGCATTTCTCTTTGGCGCCAAGTTCAAAATTGACGGCGAACAGATAATTCTGGATATCCCTGGAGATCTGGGTTTCGTTGTAGTTGTAGAGAGATTCTTTCACTTCCTGGAGCACCGTGTAGTCGTACATCCTGAGAAGAGATTCGAGAAATCCCGATGGGACGGCCTCGCTCAGATCCGGACGGATCCGGGTAAAAAAGTTGCACAGGGTGGACATATTGATCAGTTTGTCCTCCCGGGCACAGGTGGAATAAAACTCGTTGAAGATCTTGATGGAATCGCGTCCCGAAAAGCCTTTCATGCCTTCGGCTTCGGATTCCGACAGGATCTTGCGCCGCACTTTTGCGGTGAAGGTTTTTCGGTCCTCGTCCGAGAGCCACTTGGGTATATAACCGGTATAAATCTCCATTTTCAGCAGGTGAAGGTTCTGGTCGCAGTAGAGGCGGTATTTATTCGGGTCGCCGATCCACTCCAGGAGTGCCTCCGATTTCTCGTTGAGGCGGGACGAGATGATCACCCGGGCGAAATTATGGAGCACCCGCGGAAGGAAGCTGTCGACGATCTGCTTCCCGAAGATATTCTTGTAGATTTCCACCTCGGTGTTCAGGTCGAGGACATATAGAATTTGAATATACTCGATGCGGTCGGAAAAAGACTGCAGTCCATGAATATTCTTTTTGTCTTCGGGATTCATGAGGGCGAAAAAAAGTGAATTGACGTTCTCTTCGATATCCTCGACCTTGTGGATGCCCTCGCTGATGATGTTGTGGAGCTCCATCAGCCGTTCGACATTGTGAGATTTGATGTCCATCAGGGCATAGATGCCGTTGTTGGTCTTGGCATACCGGGAAAAGATATAGTTGACCAGGTTGCTGTCCTTGAGAATTTCGTTGATGCGCCGCTGAAGCATGGCGTTGGTCATGGTGGTCTGGCGCATCGGCTTGTCCCCGGGGTTGAAGACGCTGATGCCCTGACCTAGGCGCCGGTTGAAATGGTAAGGTCTCACGTAGACCATCTTAAAGACCTCTTCCGGGCTTTGCAGTCTGTTCAAGAGGGCCTGATAGAGCGAGCTGCAGATGGTGCAGGGCTTGTCTCTGAACACCCATTCATAGGCCTTGTCCGTGAAGAGCTTCCACTTGAACTGGTCGTTTTCGAAGAGATCGTCGAAGAGCTGTCGCCGGTATCGTTTCGGAATGATGAGAAGCGGGTGTTCATGACTCGGGCAGGGAACATCGATGTAATCCTCGTTGAAGTCATGGACATAGGTATCCTCTTCATCCATTTTTTCCGGATTCAAAACGTCCTTTTCAGGGTTGAAATCGAAACTGTCCTTGGTTGTCGATGAGACCGACAGGATCCGGTAGAGGTTGTCGAGCATGGGGTTGCCGTTGTGGTTGTGAGAAGTCCCCAGCGCTTTGCGGTCGAGTCGCCATACGGTTTCATACCGCAGGCCCTCAGGCGTATTGGAATATGTTTCGTGTTTTTTTAAAAGATTGTTCAAAAAGGTACTTTTGCCGCATCCGGGCGGGCCGTCGAAGATGTATATCTTATTTTGCTGGGCGCCTCTTCTCAATGCTTCGATATGATTGATAAAGCGGTTGGCAAACAGCCGGTCTGCGAAAAACGGATGGTCGGTGTCGTCCACGAAAAGATGGCTGCAGTCATAATAGACATAATGAATGGACTCCGGATCGTCGGGATATTCGTCGGGACTTTCCTCGACGTAATAGCGGATCATGTCATGGAACATCTGAAAAATATTGCGGATGACCTGCGCCGGCTTCTCGGTCATGATTTCCAGAAATTCCTCGAAAGGAATCAGCTCGTTCGGATATTTATCGCTCATGGTGCGGTTGAGATTGTCCATGGCTTTTCTGATATTGCTCATCTTATGTCTCGATCCCTCCCGTCTCTGGAGATAGGCTCAAACATCTTCGATATCATACAGCACCCTTCGGGTCAGCCGACGCTTTTCCATGGTATAGAGGATTCGCTGCCATTTGATTGCCGGTGATTCGGGCATCTCCCTGGCCGGTATGCCGCCCATATTGAAAACGGCATAAGACGAAGAGGCCTTGGCCACCTCGCTGGTCTCGAGCTTTACCGGTCCGCCCCATAGGAATTCGATGCCGATCATCGTATTGGTGATATAATCCTTCACGAGCGGCTTTCCTTCAAAACGATGGACAAGATACAGAAATTTGTTGTCGGTCTTGGCCGTATCGATTTCGATATGCGGCGGGTGATAGAGGCCGTCGATCAGCATCTGACGATAATCATGGGCCTTGCGGGATTTGACGTAATATTCCCAGGCCATCTTTGCCGGATTCATCCGCTTGTCGACGACAAAGAGTTTGTGCAGGTCGATAAATTCCTGATCGACAAAGGTTTTCACGAAAAGATAGTCGTTCAGGTTTTCACGGACATCAAAAATGAACCGGCGTCCTTCGCCTGTGTCAGCGTCGAAGGTTTCGCGCCTGCGGGCGTCTTTGATCCGGTCGAAGGAAAAGGTGTATTTCCCTTTATCGGCCGCCTCCTCGATATAATAGAACAGACGCATCCCCAGGGCATAAGGATTCAGCCCCACCCGCGGAAGTGCCGTGACGCCGGCGTTGATGCGGGCGAAGTCGACCTCGTGGCCCCGGATGCGGTCATCGGCCATGAAGAGGACCTCGTGCCAGTAGCTTGCCCATCCCTCGTTCATGATTTTGGTGCGGATCTGGGGCTGAAAAAAGAGCGATGTCTTACGGACGACCTGAAGAATCGATTTCATCCAGTCGTTTTCTTCCTTGTTGAGAAAATCGGAGTGGACCATCAGAAACCGCAGCAGATCCATTTTGACCCCGGATTTTTTCTGAAGGCTTTTTTGATATACGGCTTTGAATTCGGGATACTTGACTTCGGTGTCCGCGAGGAAGGTTTCCTCCCCCGATTTTTCGTAGGCACGCAGGCACTGGTTGTATCTGTCGATCTCTTTGATATAGTCGGTGGTGTTGACTTTTTTGACCGACTGCAAAAAGACGTCGAAATAGAAATTGACGGGGCCGGATGCGGAAGCGGATATCGATGGATGCACCCGTGACAGTTCGCCGTGAAAAGCGACGAGATTGTCGATTCCTCTCGCGAATTCAATGACATAATCGACCCACCGCCCTTTTTCAGACCGCAGCCGGGCGATCAGCCGTTTGTCCGACAGGGCTTCACCGGTAAAGTCATAGTCATGGGTATGTTTGAAAAAGAGGTTGTTCTGGAAAAAATCGATATGCCCGATCACGTGGTAGAAGATCATCACGTTGAGCCAGTCCGGGTTGTTGTCGTTGTAGAAGGAGATCGGCGGCCGCGTGTTGATCACGGTTTCATATGGATTTCCGGGATAGAGTTCATATTTCCCTTTGCCCTTCAATACCTCCACATCATGTACCCAATAGTCGTAAAGGGTGGGGATCATGATCTTGGGGGAGAGCTCCAGCAGGTCCCGGTTGGTCACGATATATTCGAGGGTGTCGTCCTGAAAGCGCAGCCCCGCCTCCCGCGCCCTGCGTTTACATCCCTCCATGATTTTTTTCGCATGCTGGCCGATCAATTCCATAGTCCCACCGCTTTCTGGTATGATTTTTCAGGAGCAGGGATGCATCAGTGCGCCGTCATCGAGATCAGGGTCTTGATCCCTTCGATGATCCGGGCTTCGTCGGCGTCCTGCTTCATGACGTCCATCCGGATGAGTCCGGGCTTGTTCTTCAGCAGTCCGGACCGGTCCAGATATTTTTCGACCTCGCTCTCGTCTCCGCTCATGCCGTGCCGGGCGACGGTTACCCCGACACGGTTGGCATACCGCAGCATCCGTTCGATTTCCGGAATCGTTTCCTTGCCTTCCGCATCCCAATCATCCCCGTCGGTTCCGTGGAAGACATAGATGTTGTAGTCTTTGGCGAGGTTTTCCCGCTCGACGATTTCGTTGACAAGACGGTAGGCGGAAGCCACCTTGGTCCCGCCGGCGACGCGGGTATTGTAATAGGTGTAGAAATCGCCGACCTCGGTGGCCTCGGTGTCGTGAAGGATGAAGCGGGATTCCACCTGCTTGTCGTATTGGTAGAGCAGCCAGCTGTAGATCAGGACATGCTGGGATACGATCAGTTCGGTGGGCTTGCCGGTCATGGAGCCGGAGTAGTCTCTCAGGAAAAAGACCATTGCCTGTGATTCATAGTCCTTTTCACGGGAAAGAATCCGGTAGACACGGTCGGTCGGGGAGATCAGAAACTCGGTTGGATCGATGTTCGACGCGTCCGGGAGGTTCCCCAGATGGATGTTCGTTTCAAGGATCTGTTTCAAGGTGGCCTTCTTGTCCAGAAACTGGCCGAATCCCCGGTTACGGTCGGTCATGTCGTAGGTATAGCGGGTGAGGGACCTTTTTTTGCCTTTGTCCTTGAGGTTGGGCAGTTCAAACTTTTCCGTGAGGATTCTGCCGAGATCGTAAGCGCTCGATTCTATCTCGTGGGGGCCGCCCTGGCCCTGTCCGGGGCCCGCGCCCGCGCCATCCTTCGAGCGGACCGGCTGTTCGCCGATGACCTCCCCCTCTTCGCCGTCGCCGGCGCCGCCGGATTCCTCCTCTTCATCCGGGGCGCGGACAGTGTCGTGGATAAATTTTTCCTCGACGGTGGTCGGCACGACCACGATCTTGTCTTTTCCGCCCTTGCCGGGTTTCACGAGCCGGCCGACCTGGATCTTTCTCGGAAAGCCGTCTTTTTCCCGAAGCTTGTCCCGTTCGAGCAATTCATCGAGCGATCCGAGGAAGACGGCATAATTGACGCGGGGCGGCGTCATCTCCTGAAGGACAAAAAGATCGGCATGTTCGTAGACGGTGTCTGGACCCGGCGAAAAGCCCTTCCCAGGGCTGTCGGGGTCGGGCGGCATCTCGTGGGAGAGACCGGCGCTCAGCTCGAGAAGGATTTTTTCCTCCTGCCCGGGCGAAAGGCCGCGGGTCTTCAGCTGCGCGTAATAGGCTTTCATAGACGTTTCCATTGTATTCACCCTGCATGGTCTGCCTGACGCCAGGCTATTTTTCGTCTTCCTGGGTGCAGAAATATTCGATCGTTTTCTGTGCACAGGTCATACAGTACCCGAGTTTGTGCAGCATCGTGTCGACCATGCGGTCGTAGAGTTTCTGGTTTTCCTCGTTCGTGCGGTTCGCCAGGGCCCCGATCAGGCTGCCTGCGCCGGCGATATCGGATTTGAGCCGGACGTCGGTCACCGCCTTGACGAGCTCCAGGTTGTCCATGAAGTCGTAATTGGGGTCGACGGTGATCTTCTGGCCGTAGATCTTCCGGATGGAGGTCCTGAAGCTCTCGCGGTGCTCCTCGGTCTTGAGCCCCAGCCGGTCTTCCACGCTCTGGATATAGCGCTCGTCGATTTTGAGCGCCTTCAGCTCCATCGACTGCGGGTCCTTGTACTTCCACATCTTGTCCGGGCCCAGGTTTTCGGCATCGATGCCGATGATCATGTTGACGTAGTTCATGACATCCTTGCGGATGGCCATCGGCTCGTCCATATAAGCGTTGAACATCTCGGTCATGATCCGCTCCCGGTAGAGCCCCTTGGCGATCTTGAGATCCTCCAGGTACTTGGCCCGGTCGTTGGCGTCCGATACATAGTCGAGGACGATGCGTTCCATGCACTTGAAGACATCGTAGGCGAACATGCACTGGCCTTCGTTGGTTTCCGAACTCTCGATCAGAAGCTGGAGCGCCCGGCCGAGGTTCCGCTGGCCGAGCCCTTTTTGTCCGAACCGCTTGACGATGTCGGGGTCCTGGTTGAGGGTGTCGATGACCTCGGCCAGGGCCTTGATGCTCTTCTCGCCGGCGACCTCGCCGGCGGCCAGTTTCATGGTCTCGATCGGCGTCAGCTTCTCGGACCTTGCAAGCCGGCTCAGCACCACGGCGACAGAGGTGGCGTAGTTGAGGTTGGGGTCCTGGTGGAGGGTTTCCCGGTTCAGGGTCGTCCGGGCCTCGCTGCCGATCGAATAGGCGGTCAGCTCGCTCTGCAGCTTGTAGTTGGTGTTGTGGGAAACATAGCAGATGCGGCATCGGTCGACGATCGGCGCCTCTTCCTTTTCCGCCAGAAACCGGTTGAATTCGGAATTGTTGCTGGTGGCCACGATGAGCGTATCGATCGGCCATTTGTATCCGTCGATCTCGATGCTGCGGTTCTGGATGACCCCTAGATAGACCTGTACCAGATCCTTTTTGTTCTTGTAGATCTCATCGCTGAAATGGATGCCGCCGCCCGCCACCCGCGCCAGCGCCCCCCTGCGGAGATCGAAGCGGTAGGGGTTGTTCGTGTCGGTGATATGGAGCAGCCGCTGAATCGATTCTTCGCCCAGAAGGTCTACCGCGGACGAGGTGATCTTGTCTTTGGCGGGATATTTGCCGGTGACGGTCCCGAGGCTTTCGATCAACGGCACGGGAATGATTTCGATGAAATCGAGCATCCGGTTCAGATCGCCGTCGCAAAAATACCTGATATCGTTCCAGATATAGCCGCTGCATGCTCCCAACGGCCGGTAATTTTCGTAATGGGTATCGACCTGATCGTCTGTAAAACCGATCTCGCGGGACAAGTAGGCGCGGGATTCCTCCAGGCTGTCGAAGAGGTTCATTCCCAGGATCATCGGATCTTCGTAGGTCTGGGATTCGATGGTCTTGATCTTGCCGTAGCTTCCCAGCTGGTCGATATTTCTGAAACGGAAGGTGTATTTCCGGTTTTTGGGATCGGAGAGGAATTCGCGATATTTCGCGCAGAGAAATTCCACGAGGAATGTCTTTCCGTTGCCGGGCTCTCCTACCAGGACGTAAGCCATCTCTTTGGAGGAGCCTCCCTCGGCGGCATCCTTGACATAGGAAACAAAGCTGTTGATCTCGTCGTACATGCCGATGACATGTTTCTTTCCTGTTCTGAAGATACTGAAATCATAAGTTGTTTTGCCATTAACAACGACTTTTCTGATGTCGCTGTCCAAAATCATTCTGGCAACGCCCTGAAAGGCGTTTTCAAAAGCGCGAGTTCCCTCTTTTACCGCTGCAAGATGGTATCGAAGCGTGGTGCTGCCTGTATCCGCCATGGTTTCCTCCTGTGTGTGCCTCCTGGACATGATAAATGGGAAGAGGGGCGATTGAAAATTCCCATATCCGGATGATTCTCAGTATCGCGATGCCGCCGCCGCATCGGCAGGTGCTTGCAATCCAAGGAAAATAAAAGGAAAAGCGGCGTTTGCCGTTATAGTATAATGGCATGGAGGCGGATTGCAATACAAAACTGCGGACGGAAAACGCCGCGGATACGTTTTGACAAAAAGTTCCCGCGAAAGTAGTATATTAGGCATTTATGCGTCGGCACATCCCGACACCGGGCTTCGCCGTCCACCCACATCCGGTGCCTGGTTGAAAAAGGTTGAACGATATCGCCTTTCATCCCGGCATTCAAAGGAGAACCGCTCTTTTGGACGTTAACGACAAACGATATATCATCGGCATCGATCTCGGCACCACAAATTCCGCCGTCTCTTTTGTAGACCTGGAGACGCCGGACCGCGAGGCGATGCGGATCGAGCTTTTCCAGATCCCCCAGCTGACCGGTGCCGGAGAGTTTTCACGGCTTTCGGTTCTGCCTTCCTTCATCTACATTCCCGGCACATACGATATTGCCGACACCGCGATCACGATTCCGTGGAAAACGGGAGACGATAATTTCGTGGGATCCTTCGCGCGGGACCACGGCGCCACGGTCCCGGCACGGCTGGTCTCTTCCGCAAAGAGCTGGCTCTGCCACGACCAGGCGGATCGGCACGCGAAAATCCTGCCCTGGGGCGCCGGCGACGAGGTTGCCAGGGTGTCGCCGGTGGCGGCGACGGCCTATTTCCTGAGGCACATCAAAAACGCGTGGAATCATGCCCGCGGCGACGATGTCGAGCTCTTCCTGGAAAACCAGATCGTCACCATCACCGTTCCCGCTTCTTTTGACGAAGTGGCAAGGGATTTGACGCTCGAAGCCGCCGCCATGGCGGGCTTCGGGCCGGTCACCCTC
>AMWB02018723.1_pt1 | contig 23766 bp, 32 predicted proteins | sample 200311 | NCBI WGS metagenome assembly AMWB02 (sample SAMN02737377, study PRJNA173069) | bioreactor metagenome | biome: anode biofilm in microbial fuel cells | place: USA: California | collected 2010-12-16 | reverse complement strand
CAAGCCCGGCTGTGGTTGTTGGTGGCACGATGCCGGTCAGTGTGGAACTCATCACAAAATTTGTACTGAACCCCGCACCAGAGTCCACCAGGTATTTCGTATAGGTGCTCCCGCCATAGCTCAGGCTGGAGTATAGCATCTCCACGCCTATCAATTCCTTATACATTCGAGTGGAAACCATTACACCGACACCGCCCGTACACCGGCTTTGGTGACCTTTGCTGTGGTCTTTGCGGCGGTGTTCACGTCAGCAGCTTTGTTGTTGATGGTCACATTGACCTTTGGGGAGTATGGATTGTATCCTTTCGGGACTGTGGTATATGATCCCTTGAGACCCGCTGCTGTGATCTTCGCCGAACCAGTGCCGCCACCGGAAGAACCGCCCTTTGAACTTCCACCGCCGCTGCTCCCCCCGCCTGAACCAAGACCAACAAGACCAAGAGCCTCATTCACTGTTTGTTTCAGGCTGTTGATCTTCGATGTGATTCCGCTGATAAGGTTGCTGATCCAGTCTGCACCAGCGCTGTAAAAAGAACCGGCTGCACCAGTGACCACTGAAACTGCATTACTGACACCTGTACTGATAGTGGATTTGACGGTATTCCAACCGCTGGAAACTCCACTATTGATAGAGTTCATAGCTGTAGATATCCCAGACCTTATAGAGTTCCAGCCGGTGGATACTGCACTGACAATTGAGGACATGGCCGAGGATATGCCAGATCTAATAGAGTTCCAACCCGTGGATATTGATGAGCCTATAGAGGACATTGCAGTAGTGATTGATGTCCTAATACTGTTCCAGTCAGCTGTGACACTTGAAAGGATAGCTGAGCCAGCTGATATCACAACAGACCGGACGCTGTTCCACCCACCAGATACAGCACTGCCTATTGAGGACATTGCGGACGTGATCGCATTGCGGATTGTATTCCAGTCAGCGACCACAGCTCCCAGGATCGCAGCACCTGCTCCTACAACTACACCTCTGATTGTATTCCATGCAGAGGACAGGAGCGACCTCACATCCTCCATAGCATTGCTCACAGAGGTCCGCATCCTGGTGAAACTATCAGACACAGACGAGAGTATACCCGATGCTGCACCGGATATCAATGAGGTGATTGCATTCCAGTCACTGCTGAGTACGCTCCGGAGGCCAGTAGTCCCGGTTGAGATCCTATCATACGCATCCCTGAATGACTGGTATAATTTCGCCATCCAGTTGATGACAGATGACACCGTATCAATGAGCCAGAGGAATGCACGAACTACGCCGCCTATGTTTTTCCCAATGAAATCGTACACTCCGGCATCACGGAGAATATCACTGAACATTGCCATTGCTCGGATTGCATTCTTCACAGCCTCCGATAGCCTGCCAAGTCCACCGTTTCCAGCAAATTCTTTCACGGCATCGATAGCCGGTTTGAACGCTGCGGTTATATTTTTCAGGATTGATGAACCCAATTCTCGGAGAGCGTCGAACCCCCCATTCTTTCCCCACGATGCGAAAGCTAGGCCAAGGTCAAGAGCTTTTTCTGCCACCCACGCCACAGCATCGGCCACCCCTGCAAGGACTCTCTCTATTGCAGCAAGACCACCCGCACCCATAAGTTGATTAAGTTTTGTAATGACCCCTGTCATGGAGTTCATTGCCTTTTGTCCTGCATCGGCGAAGGCGGTGCTCAAGGTGTTGGAAAGCCTCTTCCATTGTTCCTGCAGGCTGCCAGCTTCTTTGTTTTGCTGGCCTTGGATTGCAGCCGTTTGAGCGAGAATAATGTTAGTACGAGCTTGTACTTTCTGTGCATTGGTTGCGACCTTGGCGCCCTCAACGCCGAGCATGTTCTGAAGTTCCTGCTGCACGTTAGCTTCTGAGAGAATGACACCGTACTTTTTGAGTGGCTCCATTTCTCCAGTCAGACCAGATTTAACAGCCTCCAGCACCTCAGGATCATTGGCATTGAAGAAAGCTGCAATATCGGTACTCCTCTCCAGCAGTGCCTTTGCCATTTCAACGCCTGCCTCTTTCTCCACACCCATCGCAGTACTCACTGCCTGAATATCAGAGAGTGCGTCCATCGTAGCATATTTGTGACGGCCTGTATCTGCTACAAACTGGTCCACCCATGCCTGAGTTGCGTCCTCCATTCCTGAGAAGATTGTCTGGAATTTTGCAGTAGTGGCGTCGGCATCGGCGGCCATCTGGACCATTTTCCCGCCTGCACCGATGAGCACAGCAGTCGCGGCCATTACAGCAGCTCCTATTGCCTGCCAGGAGGGTATGAGATTTCTGAGGCTGGTGCTGCTTTTCCTTTCCATGTGATCGGTTTCATCGCCAAAGCCCTTCACGCTTGCTTGAGCTTGTGCCATCTCTGATTTGAGGTTGCCCATTTCAACTTTGATCTGAACAACAAGTTCTTCCAATGTTGCCATTACCTCATCACCACCAGACGGTTCAGATTCGATATCATGAGAACATCCTTGCCCTGCTGTGCCTGAGTCCCGCCTGCATCGTAGTATATCCAATGATGGCCGGAACCTATCACATTTGTTGCTATTGAAAATGCAACATTGCCGGCCACATACAGGCTGGTTCCCAGGGATAGGTAATTAGTTCCCGTCGATGCTGTCTGGTCTGCTGGAGTGAGATCTGTACAGGTCATCGTAGCAGGGGAGTAGATATGCGGTACTCTGCCACGCTCTACCTCTACAGTGAGGCCAGAACTGGTCTTTGCCTCGATCTTGTCAGGAGTGCATGATGTCAACCACCACCTCGAAAAAGTACCACATGTGAAATCATCTATCTTAGTGTATGCTGTCCCGTTCCAGTAGTAGACCGTCACAGTGTTTGATGACAGTATAATTTTGTACAGGCCATTTGAAAGCGTGAGATTCCCGGCGAACATGTGAGAAGACAAGTACACTTGTGTAGTACCGTCCAGGCACTTCACTTCGCCGTTGGCCGAATCAACTGCTGCGAGGTCGACCGTGACCCCGGCAGTGTTGCACCTGGCCAGAGTGAGAGTGCCATATTCAGAGGATTTGGTAGTAGTGACCCCATCCCCGCCGGCATACGTAGCGTTCAGTGGGATTGCTATCCACATGTTGCCGGCAGCTATACTCAGCGATTGAGCCATCTGTACAGGCCGACAATCGAATTTCAGGGAGTACCATGCTGCATCATACCATTTCCCCTCGCCTGAGAAAGGCCAGAGGTAGCCATTATTTGGAGAGGGCGATACAGAAGAGACCGATAAGAACCCCTTTTTCCCTCTCACAGAATGGATATAGTTATAGCCTACCCTGCGCTCTGTGATGGCTGTGAGGTCCTCCAGCCTGGTCACTACAGTCCTGGCATTGCCGTATGTCTGTAAGAGCTTCCCGCCAAATGACACATTCGGGATCTCAGGAGTGAACTCTGCAGCCAGGAAACCTGCAGTACCCAGCCCTGCTATGTGCTGTGTGTTTTTCCGCGCCTCGTTGAAATCAAAAGCATTCACAGCAGGCAGTACAATATCCCCTATCTGCATGTTCACTTCTCCTTATTTTGATAGTGTTCTATTCTTTTTCTTATCTGGATGTGCTGTACAATCAATTCATAAGGTTCTTGCATAAGTTCTTTGTATGTACATCCGAACATTTCTTTTACTGAGTACACCGATAACGGTCTGAAACTGGAATCTTTTCCCTGACACCATCTGTTAGTCTCCAGGAGGAATATTTCCCAGTTCCAGAACACGTCTATGACTCGTGGTTTTCCAGCTCCATTCTTGCCTCGTCTGGCGGGGTGGATGTATCGCTCTTCAATCGTTCTAAAAAATCATCCACCGTTGGCGCATTAAGAATCGCCTTGCATTCCTCGAGTAGTTTTTTGTAATCCTCATAAGATAGCCGCCTCTGTAATTTTTCAACTTCGCGGCGGGTGAGATTCGTACACAGCATCACCAGCCGGACATTTTCCATGCGTTTCTGAAATGCTGTCTGCTTGGCGAAATAATCAGGATGGGAGGCTGCATAGTCCTGTAATGCTACATCCAAATCCTTTGTGACATCGAGATCCTTAAGGGGAATGTTGGAGAGTATCCATTCTCCTAGTACATCCTCTACATCCTGCACAGCTCCAAAGGTGGGTTTTGGATAGAGCTCTACGCCCTTGAATTTCATACCATCACCTCATGCAATAGCTAGTCTGACTGCCTGTGGATCTGCCTGCAGGGAGAATCCTATCAGGTCCTCGGGGTTGCAGTCCACATCAGGTGCGTTGGTCCATATTACGTTAGTGAACGTGAATGTTTTGCTACCCAGTGTGAACTCAACTTCATGTGCTGCCCCGTCCATAGCATCGTCAATTGCGCCGGTGCCCAGGAGCTTTGCTTCGAGTTCCAGGTTGATCTCCCTGGGGCCGAATGACCATGATCCAATTTTGGATCCCAGAGAAGAGCCCAGGTCAAGGACAGGTTCTATGTTGTTGCTGACACCAAATTTCAGGGACTCGATAGACAGGTCAGCTGCGCTGAAAGCACTGTTGTCGTAGGTGACTGCTGTAAGGGAGGCCATAGTATAGGCAGCTGATGATGGCACTGTAGCATGAGATCCGGTGCCCTTGTAGTCAGTGCCAGAGAAATCCGTCCTGTCCATAGCCATGCCCTCGATTGTGAGAGATGCTGCTGAGGTCAGGTCAGGAAACTCCATCTGCCATGATGTGATAGGACAGCCTTTCAGCGTAGTGTAGGACGCCCCCAATTTCACCCCTATAGAGATGGGCAGAAGGGTAGTCCCGGGAGTGTATGTACTGGTTGTAGCAGCGAGCAGAGCATGGGGGAGCAGGGTCAGGCCAGTGGCTTTCATCTCGCATGACCACTCATGATTTTCTCCTGTTTTGGATACTTTTCCAGAACTCAGCGGGTCAGTGTCTGCCGCACCCTTGAAATAGGTGTAGCTGTCTAAATTCGCGCCAGAAGTGAACTTGAAAGAGTTGATGTATCCTGGAAAAGCCGACATTGCGGGATTGGTCGGCATTGTTCCAAGTGTCACTTCATCGATGTATTCTACATACTTTACTATTCGTGCGTCGAGTGGGTCTGCCATGATTGAATCTCCTTAAGAGTGGTATATTGTAATGGAAAGAACATAATCAAACACCTCAGAATCATATCCGAGGAACCCCACCGAACTGATGTCGGTCCGTGGGTCAAAAATACGGACGTTGCCTGTGAGCGGCGTAGTCCATCCGGCTATTGTCGTGATGATTGTGTCCACGAACTTCTCAGCTACAGCTGCGCCAGAGTCCTTGCCTGTGACGTTGGCTGTGAGTACATGGATGGTAAGAGTAGAAGAATAGTAGAGGATCCCGTCGGTAATGTCCTCAATGCCAGTGTCATAACCATCGTTGGAGATGTTGCATGTAATTACAGGATAGGAGGTAATTTTCTGATTGGACCATATTTTCGATGCAGTATACGAATTGCTACCTATGGTGACACTACTAGGCAATGCTACTCGAAGTGCTTGCTTCTGGCTATCGCTGATGACTCTCGACATGGGTTCTCCACTATCGCGAAAAGCGGGGCTTCCGCAAGTGAAGAATAGGGAAAAAGTGTATATAAGGAGAAGTTGAGATTTTGAGGACTTGCTGCGTGTATCACTTCTGCAGGAGGATCCTCTTCACGCCTTCTACGTTGTCCTTGAGAGCAGGCCTAGCAAACGACCTTGCAGGAATGTTCTTTGATGGTGCACCCAGCTCGTGCACTGCTGCGATACCCCCTTTCGAGCCGAACACGCCGATAGACACCGTGTCCTTGCCTTCCATTTTGTGCGTGATCTGGCTGAGCAGTTCCCCGGTATCAATTAGCGGAGTGCTGCTTCCCTTGGCTGCTATGGTTGCTGGCTTCAATCCTGGACTAAGACCTGAAGTAATCTTGTCCACCATCTTTCCTTCGATGAATGTTCCCGCTTTTTCAAGCGCATTAAAAATCCTTTTCTCGGCATCATCGCCAAATTTCCCGATATTCCTCGCGACCTCATCAGCATTTGATGGCATGTGACAACCTAGCCATGTGAGCATTTCTACATTCCTTCGAGCAATGGACTACAGTCACGTGTCCGTACTTTTCAGGGAACACACCGACAAACTCTTTGTACTGTTTCCGGGTAATGCGAACATCTCTTTCACATCTCGGATTTGCACAGGGTATAAGGATAGTGTCGGGCTCTTCTTTTTCTTCCTGCTGTGGCTGTGGCTCGCCCCATATCCGATCAAGAGCGTGCTTGCCTTTCATGCCTGTTCTAATGTGTGACACTGCTTTTTGCTGTTCGCTGCGTGGCAGATTCGCCAGCCTGAGCACATCGGTCTTTGTGACCTCCACATCACCTGAGAGGATCTTGTCCCGGATATCCCGGCCACAATTCTCGGCGATGGTGTCCACAGCAAGAGCAAACCGTTCAGCTCTCTCAACTGTTGCACTTCCTACTTTGAATTGTTCGCCTATTTGTTCGCTTTTTCGCACTGCATCATTTTGATGCACTGGTTCCCTTAGTCCGCCATTGCTGTTTTTTTGTTCAGCGTATATCTTCCCCATAAGATAGTCTCGTTGTTCTGTGGTCACGTTCCGGCGAGCTAGCTGGTTTCTGATCATGTAGTTCTTAGCCTCGCCCCTGCTTGAGAACTCCATCTCGTGTACCTGGAACTCAATGCCCAGCTCTTTGCATATCTTGTATCTATTGTGACCATCTATGATGATACCCTGCCACACATCGAGCGGTTGAGTACATCCATACTGCCGTATGTTCTCTCGGAGGCCTGCGTACTCGTCCTCCCTGAGCTGCATGATCCAGCTCCGAAACTCAGGATCAATCGACAATTCCATTGAGGTACACCTCCTCCTTGACATTTGACATTGTGAAATCGAGCATAGTGCCATCCGTGGAAACCTGAGGAAAAGAAAAGAAAAAGCCATGAAGAAAAAGAGGCTCACGGTGCAGTTCGCATGTACTTTTCTGTGGGCAGTCCGCAGTGCACGGGGCCTCTGTTTCAGGGCATAGGTACATAGATTTGTATATGCTCCAATATGATATAGTTATTACGATTAATTTTTTGTATGGCTAATATAAAACTGTCTCCGATGAATGCCCAGAGATGCCATGATAGATGTGGAGCCTGCCTCTTTCACCACATGCCAGTTTGATGTCGCTCCATCATACTCGGTGATTTTGATTCTGTCTCCGTCTTTCAGCGACACATCAGCAGCATCCACAGATAGCCGCATGGCTCCGGTCTCCCTCACAGCTTCCGGTAGGAATTGCAGTTCTTTCTCGGTGATAGCACTGAGATGACCGTAGAAGGTTGTAGAGGAGTCGGTCTGTGGGACCCATACCCCGGAGGTGTTGTAGTATCCCTCCGTAACTATATATTTTGTGAGAGTGTAAGAGTAATCAAAATGGCTGAATGCGCTGCTCATGGTTTTCCTCCTATCATAGATCCTATCTGCCACAAAATGAGTATAATGCTAAGCGCTCCACCTAATGCACCGATTGCACCGGATATAATTCCAGTCAGTGCAAATGCTGTTTTCGTGCTGACCTTCTGTGCCTCAACATACCGCTCAAGAGAATCAACCCGTACACAGAGATCATTATGATGTTTCACCATATCATTGACGTCCTTTGCAATATCCTCTATTCTGGAGACTGTCTGCCCCTGGAAGATTCTAATCTCACCGAGGGATTCGTTGATTGACTGTATGAGCACCGTGACTTCCATAGTATCATGTGAAAAGGATCATCTCTTATTCTTCTGACTTGAACTTCTTTTTCAGGAGGTCTGTGAGAATCGCACCCATGAACCCTATATAGTACGCATCGACCTCTTTCCCCTGGTACATTGCCACTGCACCTATACCAAGCAGGACCCAGTAGATCAGCTCGTCGAACGTGGTTTGGATGCCCCACGATATTGCACCGATTATTGCGCCGACCTTAGTCTGTGTCAGTTCTTCGGGGATCTCTATCATTTCATCTGTCATATCCCATCACCTACTAATATTGTTTCTTTTTCTATAGTCTTGTATCCGAGCGAGCTTGTGACCTGTGTTGTTCTCGTCAGTGGATCGAGCACCGTGGAAGGAATAGTATAATAATAGTAGTATACCTTGCTGTCGTCTGTAGATGCCTCGGAATCCAAGTTCATTGCTGTGTCTGTGAGTAATGCTGTGCTCCCCAGATGGATAGATACGGTTACGGTGATCCCGTCCAGTGATTCCGCACCATCCTTAGTGATGGTGGATTTCAGTATGATTGTTTCTCCGGGCTGATATATGGTCATGAGCTGCCTCCTGATATGGAATTGATAATTGTGTACTGGCAAAGGGCCGCGCCAGATATTTGGAATTCCGAGACGACTACGTTTGAGAGCGTGTGATATAGGGCGATGTTGTGGGAGATGTAGACAGGAAATCCTGATACATGAGGTAGGACATGCCGCCCCTCTGGGAATATATCCATCCCAGGATATATGGACATGCCGGGGTACAGTGCTTCTGTAGTCATTGGTCTCAGCGGATTATGTTTTCACTAGTTCCCAAATAGATGCATCACCTATTGCGGCCATTGAGAACTGATTCGCATTGATGCCGGTATTGGTAGGAGATTTGTTTATCCTACACTCCACCATGCCTGTAGAAGTGTTGACAAAATAATATGTGCCGTTCATGTTTGCGGTGTCCCAGTCCAGGATCAGCATTAGCTCACGCCCGGTTTCCGGGTCATTTGAAACAATGACACTACCCACTGGCAGCCTCCTGCCCTTGACAATTTTCCCAGGTACAATATCTGCAGTATTTGAGTTCACAATCTGTTTGATCTCAGAAAACTTCACTGGACCGCTACCAAAACACCGGCCAATAGACTGATATGTAGTGGTATTGATGACAATGTGCTCACTATTATTGACACTGACAAGCGCATATCCGATACCTCCTATGGTGAAGGTGTCACCAGATTCATATGTCCTGTCATATCCCTCATAGAATTCTGCTAATGTCGTCATTGTGTATCATTGACTCCTGTGGTTGACGATATTAATGCAGTTGGTATGGTTTTTTTCACACTGCCTGCCGCTGATATCGCAGTACCATACAGATAGAATATAGTATCCTCGTTGCCATACACACCCCAGTCTGTACCGCTATTGGTAGAAGCGCAGCAACGCCCCGGAGCCGTACCATTTGCACCAGCTATACCAACATTCATCGTACCACTTGTACGCTGTGTCAATCTAATACCAATCGCGTATGCAGTGCCGCCATATAGAATAGTTGTCCCAGCAAATGATACTTCTTTGAGCGCATATGATGTTGATAATGTAGAGCCAGCAACTGCACTACTTGTTTCTAATGGACTTCCGGTTGGACGCATTGTGTCACCAAGCGTTCCACCATCAGTAGCAAATATAATACCCGCATAAGAAAATGAATTGCTGGTTGTATATTTGATATAAAATTTGGCGGATGTTAAATAATAGTCTGTTCCGGCTGGTAATTGAAATGTTTGAGTTGTATATCTAGTAGTAGTTGTGTGGTTATATGCATCGGTTTGATTGCTTTCGGAATAGCTATCAATGAGTACCAATATTATCAGCTCCTAATCCAACCACTTATGTACACTGATGCATTTTGTGTACTACCAACACTATTAGTCAACCTTATTAATACAAGTGCAGCCGCACCAGAATTACCACCGGTGGTATTTACACCGCCGGCAGTCTGTGATGCAATGGTTGTGGTATTTGTGGAATCATAGGCATTGACGCTCAACGAACTTGATGTTCCGCCGCCCTTGATTTGGATTTCAACTCTCTTAATATAGAGAGTTTCGCCGGTCTGCAGCTGAATGCGGCCTATTTCTTCATTTGAGAGACCGGTCGCCCATGCTGTGTGGCCTGTCTGGAATACAAACGGGCGGTCAGCTTGTTTAGCATTGGTTACAAGTCTGGTATCATCACCAGCGCAGAAAGTATTTGCAGTTGTACCGAAGCTACCTGCTTGTAAGATACCACCAGTTCCAGTAATAATTGGAACATTAGCTGTTGAACCAATGTAACCAGCATTCGTGATATTTCCGTGTGTATGACTTGTTGGAGTTCTTGCATCTGAAAGTCTTGAATCATTACCAACGCATAAAGTGCTGGCGGTTGTTCCTACATCACCGTTAGTATTTAATTGCTCATAAGTTACACCTGCGGCAGTAATATATGTTTCAGAGTGAGCAGAATTATTGTGACTTGTGGGGGTTCTTGCATCACTGAGTCGGCTATCATTACCAACACAGAAATTTGTAGCGCCCGTGCCAAAAGCACCGACAGTTACAACACCATCAGTGGTTGTAATTAATGGTAAATTAGCTGTTGAACCTATAGCTCCGGCATTGGTAACATTCCCATGTGTATGCGCAGCAGGTGTTCTTGCATCAGAAAGCCGGGAATCGTTACCCTGACAAAATGTTCCAGCGCCACTACCAAACGAACCTGCCTGAATAATTCCGGCTGTACCAGTGATAAGAGGTCTGGAAGCAGTGGATCCTAAATAACCAGATGCAGTTATATTACCGTGAACGTGTGAAGTTCGCGATAATGTTGCAGCTAAATTTGCATCATTAATCACATATGCAGAAGCATTAACGAGTGTTACAATTTCAGACGCCGTAAGGTCGGCTGTTGCGCCAGCTTCAATTGCATCAAGCTTTGCTTTATCAGCACCACTCATAAGTCCAGCATTTCCAGATGCTATAGCATTTGCAATTACATCTGAACCGCCAGTAACATGCGAAGAAGCATGTGTACTACTGGCATAACCGGAATGGCTATGATTTCCTGCTGCAAAGTCAGTAGCACCTGTACCAAAAGCACCGGCTTGTAAAATGCCACCAGTTCCCGTGATTATTGGTAAATTAGCAGTTGTGCCAATTAATCCGCCGTTGGTGATATTGCCATGAGTATGACTTGTTGGTGCACGAGCGTCTGAAAGTCGAGAATCATTTCCCTGACATGCAGTACCGACACTTGTTCCGAAATTGACGTTGAATGCTGAATTCTTCGTTGCAATTATCGGCTCATAGGAAGTATCATGGTTGTGAGCCTCTGGCGGGTATGTTGCTGGTTTCCCGGACACTCCGGACCATGGTACCGAATCAGCAGCTACAGCCGCATTGACTTTTCCATCTGCATCAGTGTCATAGGTGGATTTCAGCATATCCCCTCCACCGAGCCCACTGACATAATCTACTATAGCACCTGCAGTGGGTATTTTGGTGTCATCGTCTGTGACAGTCGTCACCAGAGAGGATATATCGCTATGTGTGTGAGAATGGGATGTAGGTGTTCTGGCATCCGATAGCCTACTGTCGTTGCCCTGGCAAGCGGTTCCCGCTGTAGTGCCGAAGTCTACATTGAATGCAGTTTTCTTAGTGGAAATGACAGGTTCATAGACCCCTGCATGGTCATGGCCGATAGGTGAATATGTGGTGTCGTGGTTGTGTCCTATCGCTGCATAGGATGCGTCATGATTGTGTGCTTCCGGTGGGAAAGTAGATGGTTTTCCGGAGACCCCTGTCCATGGAACTGCATCTGCACTATCAGCAGAATTGACTTTCCCGTCTGCATTGCTGTCGTATGTGCTTTTGGACATGTCACCGCTGCCCTGATGTGCTGCAACATAATCCACTACTGCACCAGAAGACGGAACCTTGCTGTCGTTGTCTGTGATGGTGGTTTCGAGCTGTGATGTTGTGAGCTGCGCATTGTTGGTCACGTTGCCTAATCCTACTTGCGATGCGGTGACGCTGTGGGGGTTGTCGGTAGCTGCAATATGAGAATGAGCATCCACTATACCCTGTTCGATATTGTTGAGATTTGCAGCTGATATTGGAGGATCTGTGAGCGGATCGAACGTGAGGTCTGTCTGGTTTTTCCAGGTATTGCGAGTGTATGCCATGTCTACTTCCTATATGAGAAGAAAGGTTACTCCTCTGTAGTAGAGGAATAGAAAGTTTCGTTGTTTGTGGTGACGCCTACAGTATGAGCTGTTGGCCTGAGCATCAATCGTCTGATCAGTATGTGATATTCTGTGCGGTATCCATCGCCGGCTCTGTACGTGATACTAGTCCCCATCTCCGATATACTGGAGACGTTGTTTTTGAGCAACCCTGGCAGGCTGGCTCCTATCCTCATGCACATTGCAAGCAGGACAGCACGTTTGTACATCGTTGCGCTGGAGCCTGTGAATGTGGCTCGGTTGGTAGCGAGCTGCACCTCAGCCTCTGCCTCATCGGAGTAGTCCTCGATCACGCCTGTAGTGTACGCAATAGGGAGAGTGGTCTGGAGTTCCAGCTCCAGCGTAGCTTTTGACACGAGCCCTGCCATGATGGACACCTCAAAAAAAGAGGTTATGGGACCGATGCGTATGCCAGTCTCCAGTCACCCAGGCCCATGTTGAACCTGTTCTTGACTCCGTACAGGTACTCGTCCCTGTTGAATCCGGTGTCAGAATTGGATTCCAGTGCATCGAACGTGGTGGGTTTCCTGTTCTGGAATATGAGGGGCTTTGTGACCCTGTTCCCACATACCAGATACCATGAGTCGGTATCAGTGATCTCTGGAGTAGTGACCACAGTATACCTGCCCTTGTGGATGTTCAGCATCGGACGCTTGTCAGTGCCGCTTGCCACGTACCTCTGGATGGTCTCGGCTCCTACGATCTCAAGGGCTGTGGCCTCAAGCTCAGGAGGAACTACGAGGACGTCACCGTTGATCTTGAGAGCGTTGCCCTGGTCGTCCTTGAACCTCATCATTGCAGCTCTTGCAGCGCTGAGGCTTTCAGAGGAGAGAGCGGTTGATCCCAGGTTGTCCTGTGTTCCGGACTGTCCTTCTGAGTGGTCGTTGTCGAAGAAGTACTGACCATCGTAGCAGACAGTAGATGCTCCTGCTACCAGGGTAGCGAATGCTTTGGTCCCGTAGAAATCACGGGCCGCTTCGGCGAGCTGCTTGACCCTGATAGTGATCTGACCGTATTGGTCATCATCCAGAGCATCAGCGGAAACAGCGAGGCTGGATTCCCATTTCTTGTTCTCCACCTCAAACCCGTGTTCGGCCAGGGCTTTCGGCATCCTTTCGTCTACCCATTCCCTCATGCCTGGTGTGGCTCCGAGCCATGCGTAGGATTCAGAGGACTTGGTGGACGGGATCTCCATTGCGATCTGTTTCCAGTCGTCATTGACCTCGCGGTTGTACTCCTCGAAGAAAATGGTTTTCAGTCCTGCGAGCAGATGATACGGAATATCTCCTTTTGTGACGGGCATTAGCAGTACCCTCCTATGTTGACGATTGCCTTGTTAGTGTTGACCACGTTGACGATCTTACCGACCTTAGTGGCATCTGTTGACGTTTTTGTGACTGTATGATTGTCAAGTGCGTAGACCTCGGTTCCGATATCGGTGACCGCTGCACTTGAGAGAACGAACTCAAAAACACCGGTCTTGTAGACATTGCCTTTGATGTATCCGTTCGTTGCTGTTGCTGAGTTGTCAGCCTCTTCTGCAGAGACACCGGAAAACACAAGGCTTGCGGCCTTTGTCATGCTGGTGAGGTATCCGCTTGCGAGCTGGGTTAGCACTCCTTTCGGTACTTTGGTGCTGGCTGCTACACCATAGGCTATGAGATCGCCCTCCTGCCTGGGAGTATCTATTGATACTGTGGTTGCTGTCATTATTTCACCTCATTGTATTTTGCGAGCTGCTCTTCTGTGACACCGAGCTTGTCGTACAGATCTTTTCCAGAGCTGTACAGGGAGTTTGACTTCTGCTGTGTGCCCTTTGCTGCGCCTGCTGGATTGTGGGATCTGATGCCCTTGATTGCTCCCTTGATAATTTCCACGGAAGGATTGAGAGCCATGAACTCATCAAAAGTCTCAGGCATACATGACTTGAGTTCCAATGCTGCCTCATCGTGCTCAGCCTGTTTCTTCTGTTCGATGGCAGCAGAGGCGAGGCCTGCTTTGATACCCGTCTCGATCATCTCAGGCACCTGTGCAAGTTTGGCTTCGAGGTCTGGTAGTTTAGAAAGCTGTGCAGTGAGGTCCGCTTTTTCGGCCTCAAGTTTTGCTATTTCGGTTTGTAGTTCTTGAACTTTCGGGTCGTCCATTCTCGGACCTCCATGAGGTTCTATGTCAATTTTTGGAGAATCAGTATTTAAGGAAAGGTTGGAATCAGGAGCTTCAGAAACGATAGGTACACCGCAACCCTCGGACAGTTCGCAGGCTGGCTTGTAAGGGAATATCATGAGAGAGACCCCTGTCCCCTTCGCCCTATTGATTTCTCTTACATCGTGCCCTCTAATCTGAACAATATCACCAAGTTCGGTTGGCTGTGATTCCTGAGAAACCCCCAGATATGCAGGAGTATTCATTATTTCACGGACCGTTGAGGAAAGGCCCTCGATCCGTCCCATTACATAAGGAGCCTGATACCATGATTCTGAGATTACCCCCACCTCATCCACATCATGATTGACCCGGATTATCCCACCCGCCCAAGAACTTGCATCGGACTGAAGGGCCTTTTCTGTGAATTTGTAGACGTTGCCTTCCTCATCAGATGCAAGAGTACCCACTTTGCAGAGCGCCAGGGTCACCGAGTCGTATTCGGGGGTAAGAGATTCATTCAAAAATACTGATGATATTAGCATGAAGGAAGGTCAGAAAAAAAGTATATAAGAAAGGGTTGAAAACCATGTCACTAATGTACGCAAACTATATATAGTTGAAGAACATATAGTATATTGTAGAACAATAAGGTGATGAAGATGAAGACAATAACCCAAGTAAGAGAAATGAACGATGCTGAGATAATGACCTCCATGAAGAACAACGCTTCTAACATGGTAGGCACTGGCACTGTTGAGCAAGCGACCGAGCAGGCAATGTACTTCACTGTGATGGCACAGAGGAGAAACATGGACCCAAAGCCAAAGGTACAGGCGGCTGGGTATGGTATCTACGAGCAGGCAGTATGCGAGGGGTGGTTCTGAATGATCCTCCTGAACTCCCTCCCTTCTGAGCTGCGTGATTTTGTCATCGGTTCTGACAACTATACAGTAGATGAGGAGGGTCATGTATACGACCCATACTACAAGGAATATCCTTCTGAGGATCAAATCAGAGAACAGATGAAATATCAGAGAGAAAAGGTGTAATGATGCCCCGGCCTCCAAAAACGTTTACTATTCCTCTCTATGAGGACATAAAATCTATCAGAACATTACAGGAAGAGGGATATTCACAGAGAGGAATTGCTGAGTATTATGGCGTACCGCTGGGTTCAATTACTCGGCTAATCAAAAAGATGAGAGAAGTGTAGAAATCAGATTTCGCTCTCCTCAATATATTCTTTTTCAAGAACCGAGACCCCGTCCACAAACATTGAGGCATTGAATACCATCTTCACCTTTTTCTTGGCTGGCTCTGGTTCGGGTTCCCCTTCCGGCTCAGCGAGGACTATATTAAGATCGCTTTGCCCGTACCTTCCATCCTTTGTTCTCAACTTGAACTCATTAAGTCCACTTCCTGAGATGCCGGGGAGAATGAAGGAATGGTAATATATGGATTCTCCTCTCGTCACAGCAATGCCTACGAGCCAATCAGAGCCAGTAGGTAAGGGCGCTGTGCCTCCAGAGAGTGCAGGTAGGTCTATAGTCCTGTTGCCAAATAAGCCGCCCTTAGAGAACTTCACAGTGCACCTGTCATTATCAATAGGCCCCGCGCTTAGAGTTGTTAAGTCGATCTCTTGTTTGCCTGTCCATCCTGCGCTGTTGGTGACTGTTACAACAGCCTTAATTATTTCATTTTCTGCCATGTTGTCCTCTGGTTCTACTGCTGATGATACTTTGACATTGCTCTTGAATCCATACGAGAATGTTCCAATATTGGAAAGTGTATTTCCTGCTCCCTCTATGCTGCCTCGGCTGGAATCTATCCTGAATCCTGTCACAGCATTGCGGAGAGTGTTGTTTCTGAATATCCACTTGTATGAACTGCCATAACTGGAAGGGTATTTCCACTCGTTCATCATGCAACCATATTTCACGTTCTGGATTATGTTGTCCTCAATGATTGCACCGTTGAATCCTGCTCCTGTAATGGCTCCGTTCGAGTACCCGTTATACTTGCTGGCATCGAACACGCCTCCAGTTGTGTAATATTGGCCCACATTGTCAAAAATATTAGCATGTATGTGGATGTTCTTGCAGGAGCCGCCCTTGTCAAACATCCATATACCTGCACCGTTGAGGAGCTTGAATGAGTTGTTCCAGATTTCTATATCTGAATAGTTGCCCTTATCTAATTCGATGCCCGGACCTGTGCTTGCCTTATCCAGCCATGACCAGATATTGTTATCATGGATATCGAAACCTGAACCCCCATAGGAGATACGGAATGCACTGTTGGTTCTCGTCTTGACATTGTTGTTCCGATAGGTTCCACCATAGCAGGAAAGAGCATAGATAAACTCATGACCCAGGTCGTGTACTGTGTTGCCCTCAACAAGGATATCATGACAGTTCCGTAGGCAGAAACCATCTATCGCAGAATTTCTAACAGTACAATTTCTCACATTGATATCAGAGCAACTTCCGAGATTCACAAGGATCAGATCAGAACTCCCTCTTGTTGCGCCTGGCTGATTAGAAAAGTTCCCATCGATGATGATGTTCTCAAAGCCAAGACCGGACAAGCCACTGCCTGAGAGCATAGGAGAAGAAGGATGAGATGCAGCCATCTGAATCATTGGTTGTTTGTCAGGATTTGCTGCGACTAGATATGTGTCACTCCTCGAAAACTTTGCACTTCTTAGAGTATAGTTTCCTTGCTCAAGTTCAATCGTGCCGCCTCCTGACAGTGCAGAAAGAAGTTCACTAGAAGAAGATACAGTCCTTGCCATGCCTAAGCCTTTTGAAAGAGGGGTATTAATACGAAAGTTGAAATAATATTATCTACTTGCTCAAATATATTGCACACTTAGTTATCCGTGAAACACCACTCCCCCTTTTTCACATCCCAAAAAAGACCCGCCTTATCCTTCTGCCTTTGATAGAATGAATCCGGAGTATCAAGTTCAGGGTCATCAAAATAGGGAATTGCTCTATGCCTGCAATGTGGCTCTCCTAACAATTGTAGGGCATAGTCAGATTGTTCAGTGCCATACTCATATACATTCCCCAAAATCGCTACATGGTGGCTCCTTGCTCTCTCGTCTGCGGGGCCTACAAAACGCCATCGGTCGAACTTAAGCCTTTTGTATTCCGATGCTCTTCCCTGCTCAAATGCCTTATGCGTTGCAGTCCTTGACAACATATCCGAATAGGCTTCAGCATTGGACACATATTCTCTCTCGATGACCTTCTCAACCTCATACAGCTTCCCATCCTTGCCTACTTTAAGAATAGTTTTTTTCTGTCCTATATGGTTGATGGTGATAGGCTCCTTACCTTGAAAGACATCATTAGTATATTTCTTAATCTCTTCCCGAATGTCAGCATAGCCGCCCTCATTCCTGAGAATCTCCCTTGCCCTTTCCTTGATAGCCTCGCCCACTGCCTTGTCGAACTCTGCCATATAGCCGAAGTGCTCAGCGGTCATCTTCTGTATAGCTGCCTCCTGGAGTGGAGACAGCTTCTTTGCTTTGGAATCCTGCTCTTCCCTGGAATCCTCGGAGCCTGCCCGGTAATAGGTGCTGATAGCTGCGGCCAGTGCTCCTGCATGATATACGGTGAGTGCCTGAATAGCCTGGTCTATTTGCTGCTCCAGGGTTTCCTCGTCCGTCATTCAACCTCTTTCATGGTGTCGTTCCAGTACCAGCGATACGTAAGACAAGGACCGCCCCTCTTCCAATGCCAGAACTTAAGGAATAGGTCACGCAGGCTCACTCCACCACCTCCTCATCAATGATGTTGTATATTTTTTTCATAGCATCGAGATAGCCCTTTTTGATTTCCTTATCAAGTTCCTCGCCTGTGAGCGGGGACGGGTTGAGGTCCACCGCTGCACTTTGCATAGGCTGGAAGGGATTAGGCTGCTCAACTTCCTTGTTATAATTGGACAGTTCCAGAATATCAGTATCCATTATCTCGTCTGCCATAGCTTGTGCATCGGCAAGGGACATACCAAAGGCCTTGAGTTTCAGGAGAGTGTCAGCATCGGTATTCTTGGCCTGAGCTTCGGTCAGCAGGTCCTTGATATCCGGAGAATCTAAGACATACTCTATCTCCATCTCATCGAGTGGGAGGGTATCACCGAACAGTTCCCGGATAATCCATTCTATCTGCTTCTCGTATTGCCTCTTGATACCGGATAGGTTCTTTTGAAGCACTGATTCAATTACCCTGCTTGTTGCAAGCTCGGAGCCTGTCGCTGTGAGCAGGGCGACGGGAAAGCCGATTCCCTGACCTATCTCCTCATTGAGTAGGGCAATAGTTTCCCGAACAAAAACATGTGTGAGATTCCTACCGGACTCTATGACATTGACCTCATCAACAGGACCAGAGCCGTAGATACCGCCGGTCTTGAGACAGCCCAGGAGAGTGTCACAATCTGTTTTCAGTTGCGCATGATAGGACGAATACTCTGCACTCATCTGAGCATACAGCTCGGGGTTGATCGTTGCGAGTTCGGATGCAGGTTCCTGGGGGACGGTGGTGATTATCTTCTCATTGCCGAGGTCGTCTGTCTCTTTGTAGACAAGCCCCCTCTTGAGTTGGAGGATAGGAGAGAGGACCCTGAATATCATGTTGGGGCTCTGTACCAATATCATCCTCTTAAGCCAGATTGCGAGGATGATAGCATCGATGGGCGCAGGGTCATCAATGCCTACTCTGTCCATTGCCATGATGTCAGATGATGAAGAAATGCGTAAGTTCTGGGTGTCAGTGATTCCATACTTTCCCGCAAGAGCATCAAAGGCCGCCTTGACTCCGAACGGGTCCATAGTGTCCACGCCTGCAGCCCAGGACCTGCCAGCCTCTACTCCTGGAATCCACCAACTATTATAGCGGGTTGGTGTTGTGGTTGTATTCCATGAGTTCTTCACTAGAATGTCCTGATGATAGGCACGTATCCTTGGGTCCCATTGGTCGGCATAAGTGTTGATGAGGCTGGAATCTATAGGACTCAGGTACTCTATCTTGCCTGCTGTATCCCTGTGTATCCGCCTGTATGCGTGCCCCTTGGTGATGTAGAAGTCCACGAAATCTTCTCGGAATACTCCAATGGGGTCTATTTTTGCGAGGGCCTGCTCGATCTCCTTGATTTGCTTTTCGTATATCTTGTTGTCTGTGGTGACCACATGACCGCCCGACAGGAGATAGTTTTTCATGAACTCGGTGACAGAGCCCTTCAGGAGAGGATCTGTATTGAATGCTTCCTCCCTCATGGCCTGATTGACCTGTGGGATTTTGGCCTGTGTTTCGGTGATCCATTTCAGGACACTGACAAAAGAGTCATAGGGGTCAGTACCGGAATAGGCGCCGACCACGGACGTAGAAGTATCTGGCATGAGAACATTTTTCAAAAAGAGGATATATAAGGAAGGGTTGGAAAAGAGGAAGCGTTAGGACTGAATAATCATACTTCCACAATAAGTATAGTGTATACCCCCACAACATCGCCCCCTATATTTTCAACAATATCATAATCAATATCCTTGACACGGGTTCCTGTTTCATTTATGAAATCCGAAATAATCTTGTTGATCTGTTCCTCTGCATCTTTTTTCAGTTCTCGAACTTTTACAATGTCCATGTATTCAACATCTCCTTATTTCATTATATTCTTATCCCGCCTGCCCGCACAACACCGCCGCCGAACTTAGGAGGAGATATCGATGCAGGCCTAATGCCAACCTGTACAGCATAGGACAGGACATCGACACAGTCATCGTGAGCACCCTTAGGAAAGGATAGAAGCTCATCCTCTAAGTCCTCTAGCCCCTGAATGCCTCGCATGAAATAGACGCAACCTGCCTCCATCCTAGCAGCAGCAGGCATGGCTCTTGTCACTTTGTCAGCCTCTGCCTTGAGTTCTCTGATAGGCAAGCCTTCTCTCAACAACATCTGATAGAGGGTCTTACCCACACCCACCGCCTCAACTCCCTGGAATGTTGGCTTCCATCGCTGGTATGCTTGCTTGAAGAGGTTGATCTGGTCAGGGCCTTCCATACGAGTACGGAGAATGTCAAGAAGTATCAGGTCATTGTCTGGGGTAATGGTCCAGGTAGCAAGAACAAAGAAGTCTGCACTGGCTTTCGTGGATACTGCAGGGTCGCAGGTCTGGAATACCCTACATGCTCGGATCTCCACCTTCTTTGTGCCGAGGTCATAGAGGCCATTCTCAATATGACAATATCGGAAGAACTGCCGCTTGAACATAGCCCCCTCCTCTGCTGTGGGTCGCTGTTGATATAGAGCATTCCACCAATATGAGCCGATTGTCCTTTTGATATCCATCAATGCAGGCACATCATACCGCTTTGGGAAGAGTGCTTCACCTGGATTCCTACCCAATGGGTCGTTCTCCTCTGCAATAGCAGGAAGGTTCAACACGGTCCACTTATCCGGCTCTTCCCGGAGTAGCCTGCCGGCAAGGTCATCTTCATGCCATCGAGTCATAAGAAGGGCTATAGAACCACCTGGCTCAAGACGAGTGTAGAGTGTAGCTCTATACCATTCCCACGCCTTCTCCCTATAGGTTGAGCTATTGGCCTCTTCATCATTTTTGATGACATCATCGAGGATAATGATATCTCCACCTCTGCCTGTGAGCTGCCCACCTACGCCCGTTGTGACCATCCCGCCGGCGTGGTCCTGAATATCCCATCTATCCTTCGCTGCTGAGTCCTGGGCGACCTTCAGGCCGAAGAGGTAGCCGTACTCTTGAAGGGTTGCCCTTGCCTTGTAGCCCCAACTTGAAGCGAATTCTGCACCATATGAACCAAGGATCACCCGCTTATCAGGATTGTTCCCTAAGTACCAGGCAGGGAAATAATGTGATATAAGCGTACTCTTCCCATGTCTGGGGGGCATAGTGACAAGCAGATGCCTGGTTGCCCCTGTCGCGACATCCATGAGATGCTCGGAGAGTGTGACCAGGTATTCGGCAGGATACCACTTTTGTCTACTGCAATAATAGGCAAAGAGGGCCGGGGTGCTGGTCCAGATAAGAGCATCATTCTCCTGGTTCTGCATCGAGCGTCTCCCTAATTCTCTTGCATAGTATTTCAGAAGCCTGCTTCACTTCGGGGGTGTTCGTGATTCCCACTGCATTGATTATATTGACACCGGCCTGCTTCTCGGTGAGGCCCATGAGGTCGGCAATGAATTTGAGATATTCTAACTCGGTTGTCTTATCCTCTGCTGCTCTATCCGCCTTTGCCTCAAGGGTCCTCAATGCCCTCTTAAGGATGCCTGCCTTTGTTGCTCGTTCGTCTGCAAGCACCAGCTCCACTACTTTCTCATGGAATTCAGGTACTTTATTCCACACATTGATTGTTTCACGGGTCACCCTACATTCTTTTGCTACTTCTTCCTGTGTGAAATCACCCACGGCCATTAATTTTGCAGCCTTGAGTCTTTGGCCAGTCCAGTTCCATTTTGTTGGAATTAGTGAACCCATCTAGTCGATCACTCCGGGGTATATCTCTATGATCATCTGCTCAACAGACCGTAAGGTCCGTATCTGTGCCTGGAATGACATAAGCTGTTCTGTAGACAGTTTGATCGAAAGAAGTCCATCTCCATCAAGATACCTAGGGAGGGTGTTGCTCCCTGCAATTGCAGTCCTTACATTATCAAGGACCTCTTTCAATGCTGCCTCTGCAGGATGCTTTGTGTTTGGATCGTAGTGTTGTTCCGGCATTATTTCAGCGCCTGTACAAAATTCAGATTTCATTAGATTACCACCTTCCACACACCTACTCGGTTTCGACCACATTGATCTTCTTAATACCCCACTCGGCGAATATATCCGTGTGATGTTGCTTTCCTGTGCAGTTCATAAATGCGTAGATCATCGGGCAGTTTTTTGAACTCAAAGTGGGAGAAATTGCGTTCCTTGAGAGAAAGTGCCCAGTTCCTTGAATATCTAGAGGTCATATCAATCTCCTCTTAATTGCTTCTTTTCGTACGAACATTTCCATTTCTTTCGGTGTATCAAATCCATAGCGCATGTGAATATTTTTCCATGCGGGCTGTTGTTTCCGTTGAAGCTGACTTATCAATGTTCCTCTGCCTATTTCAAAAAGCTCTTCTCGTTTCTCGGTCCACAGATCAATGTCCTCTTCTGGAACCGCAGCATGTGCAATCTGTTTCTGTTGTGCCTGAAGCACTTCTATTTCGGCTGCTCTTGCACGCAGCTCGGACAATTCCTGCTCTCTGTGAGATATCATCATTTTGACGGATTCCAGCGGAGATACTTCCCCAAGAACCTGCCTTATAGCATCCTCCAAAACATCAGAGAATGTTTTTTTGTGTAGATCCTGTGTGGCCTCAAAAGACGTTTTGAGAAAAGAATCTACTGAAGTTGTGATTTTGACCTGCATTTCTCCTCCACAATTCTGCTTACATATCGCGGGAAATCTACAGACCTGGCATACGTACGTATGGGTACGTACGTATGCCTAACTAACAGAGCGTAGGCTCTGTTACTTACCGGTCTATGTCAAGGCATAGCGTTTTTTTGGGGGTGCGGGGGATTTCCCTTATACGTATGGGTACGTATGCGTATGTTCAGCGGTCACCTCCTCCACATTGTTCTCCGTTCTTTCGGTGGAGTAGAAATAAGGGAGGTGTTTGCAGAGCTTTGCTTCAAGCTCCATTCTCCAGCTCCTATATTTCACCCACAGGAGTGAATAGAGTTCTCGAGTGAACTCTTCTATCATAGTGATGCGCTTCCGGTCGTGTGCAATCTCTGCGTGGATCTGCATGACAGCTGCCTCAAGCTCTTCCCTGGTCACGTACTCGCTCATTGTCTCACCTGTGCCACTACGAGCCTGTCGGACAATGCACTCTGGATTAACCACAGCTTCGCTCCGCATTGGGAGCAAGTATAGGTTTTGAGTATCTTATCTTTTGTGGTATCGGATTCAACGCCGGCACCACATTCAGGGCAGGGCCGGATCATATCCGTATCCCCCGTCTCTTGCAGATCTTCCGGACTGTTTCCTGACCGCAGTGCAGTTCTCGGACCGTTGCCATTACGCACCTGGTCCTGAGTATGCTTTCCATAATGGCCTGTTCTCTTTCAGGAGCCAGCTTTGGTCCTCGTGTCCTGGTTCTAAGGGAAGCTAGGCGGGTTGCTTCCGTAGGAGTGCATTGCACAGGTGCTGTCATTTCCTCACCCTCTCAAATTCCCTATATTTTCCACAGTACCGCCCACCGCCATTAAGACAACTGTAGTTGTTTTGGGCAAGCGGACAGCGCAGAAAATACGTGCATTTTTGCTGCAACAATTACCGCACCTCCTCGTCTACGTACCTGCTAGCGGAGCAATACCATTTGTAGCAATCCCCGCCTCTGTCCCCATTGCATTTCCGGCCCTTGTCTTTGTACGTGCAGACACTTCTCCTAGGGCATGGTTCAGAGTATGCGGTATTGAGTTGAGAGGTGCGCTGTATCACGTATATCACAACCCCGTAGCCAGCAGAACTGCACCGACTGACATCCCCGCATTC
>AMWB02003694.1_pt2 | contig 23794 bp, 17 predicted proteins | sample 200311 | NCBI WGS metagenome assembly AMWB02 (sample SAMN02737377, study PRJNA173069) | bioreactor metagenome | biome: anode biofilm in microbial fuel cells | place: USA: California | collected 2010-12-16 | reverse complement strand
ATCCGCCAAATGGCGGATGGAGTCCCTTTTTACCAGGAAAAGAATATTATCTCCAGCTACCAGGCCATCCGGTTACTCATGCAAACCGGTTTCAATATTTCTGAAGATTCCATAATACATGGTTACAGACATATGATCCGCCAGACCGGATTGCAGGGCAGGTGGCAATTGATTTCACGGAGACCGAAAACGATCTGTGATGTAGGGCATAATGAAGGCGGGATCAGGTATATCCTCAAACAACTGAATACCGAAAAGTTTGATCATTTGCATTGGGTGTTCGGAATGGTAAATGATAAAGATGCTGATACGATATTAGCCTTGCTCCCGAAAAATGCTACATTTTATTTTTGTAAAGCAAATATTCCCAGGGGCCTGGATGTTGATGAACTCAGGAATAAAGCTTTAAATTACGGATTAAAAGGGGGAAAATATTCCTCAGTGTTAGAGGCATATCATGCTGCAAAAGAAGCCGCCGGAGCCGATGACCTGGTTTTTGTCGGGGGAAGCACCTTCATCGTGGCTGAAGTCCTTTAATCAGCCACCGCTGATTAAATGCATAACAACCACATCATCCCCTTCGTGAATAAAAACCTTATCCCGGTCATCTTTTTTGACTAACTGGCCGTTAACTTTGGTCACAAGAAGTTTGAATGTGAAATTCTTCAGCCGGATCAAATCAGCTACAGTGATGTTATCTGCCTGAATAACTTCCTTATTGTTATTTAGTGTGATTTCCATAATTACATTTTTCCTAATAAAATCTCCATAACCTGGTTGGCTTCCATATTGGCAACAATTCCCACACGCGGGGCAAGTGGAGGATAACCATCAGATACTTCATTTGTCATATCTCCGCAAACATATACATTGCCAAAAGATCTCATCCTAATGATCTCATTATCACCCCAGCCGGCAAGGCCAACACCACAAACCAACGCTTTATCCGGTAAAGTCGCAGCCACCGTTTCAATGATCATCTGTTTCATTTCCGATTTATCGAAAGCTTCCACAATGACGTCGCAATCTTTAAAAATAACGGGAATATTAACGGCACTCAGCATAACTTCGTGCATTTCAATCCTGATTTCCGGATCAATCCTGCCAATATTCTCTTTCAATGCTTTAACTTTTGGCAAGCCCACCTGGTCGGAAAAAAAATACTGGCGGTTAAGATTTGACTCCTCCACCCGGTCGAAATCTGCAATTACCAGTTTTCCTACTCCTACCCTGGCCAATGCAACAGCGCAGTTGGAGCCAAGCCCGCCACAACCGGCTATACCGACTGTCTTAGACCGGAGCCTGGTTCGGATATGTTGGTCATTGGTCACTGGTTATTGGGTATTGGGTATTAGTCACTGGTCACCGGTCACTGGTAAGTGGTTATTGCTGTTTAATGTTATACGACAAAAATAATCAAATCGAAGATTACCTTCATAATATTTACTTTATCCAAATAACCGGATAATCATTTGGGAATGAAATGTTATTGAATTACAACCGTTATGCACGAGCTTGCATATTGAAAATAAAGGCTTTGAATCATTTTTTCACACTGGAAAATATCTACTTTTGTATTGCTAAAAAAATAACAGAATAAACCGTTACTTATGGATATCGCAAAGATCAACCAGACCCAGAAAAAACTAAATACATGGTCTTATACATGGACCCCGTTGGACAAAGGCTATACCGATAAAATTTTATACGTTAATGTTGGTTCAGGAGAGATCAGGGAAAAAGTTGTTCCGCCACTCATGAAAGAGAAGTTTGTCGGAGGAAGAGGATATGGTTTAAAGCTTCTCTGGGATGCGACAAAACCGGATACAAGATGGGATGATCCCGATAATGAGATCAATATTTCCTCAGGACCGATTGGTGGAATTACTCAGTATTCAGGGACCGGAAAATCAATCTGCGTCTCGATCTCCCCACAGACTGATATTCCAATTGACAGCAATGTGGGTGGGTTCTTTGGCCCATTCCTTAAATTTTCAGGATTTGATGCCATTGAGCTCCAGGGAAAAGCTGAGAAGGATGTGATTGTCTTTATAGACGGGGTCAATCATCAGGTAACCCTTAGTGAGATTAATGTTGAACACGTTGATTCTCATATGCTTGCCGAATATCTGACGGAAATTTATGCTGAAGATGAAAAAGACAAGAAAAACATTGCGGTAGTCTCAACAGGCGCCGCAGCTGATTATTCGCTGATTGGCATGCTGAATTTCAGTTTTTACGATAGCCGCAGAAAACTGGTCCGTTTGAAACAAGCCGGTCGTGGCGGGATCGGCAGCGTTTTCCGTAATAAAAAGATCAGGGCACTGGTGGCTAGGATTCCCGGCGTGAAAGGCAATCTCAACAATGTCGTTGACCTGGAAGCGATCATGGAACGCGGTAAGCGGTTCAATAATGAAATGCGCGAACTGGATGATTCCCAGGCTGAAATGAGGACTAAAGGAACCGCTCACCTCACCAATGTCATGAATGATTATGACCTATTACCGACTCATAACTATAAATATGGCAGTCATCCGGAAGCAAATGCGATCCACTCAGAAGTATGGAAGGCACGGTTTACACAGGGTATTCCCGATGGTTGCTGGATCGGTTGCAATATGGCCTGCGCCAAAGGCGTGGATAATTATGTTCTTCGCACAGGACCTTATAAAGGCCAAAGTGTGATTGTCGATGGGCCGGAATACGAGAATGCCGGCGGGCTTGGGTCCAACTGCGGTATTTTTAACCCGGATTACATCATTGAAGCTAACTTTTACTGCGACACTTACGGCATTTGCACCATCAGCTGGGGCACGATCATGGCTTTTGTCATGGAATGCTACGAAAACGGAATCCTGAATGAAGAAAGAACGGGTGGGCTAAAGCTGAATTTCGGCAATGCTGACTCCGCGATGGAGCTGCTTCACAGGCTGGCCCGGGGAGAAGGATTTGGCATCATCGCCGGGATGGGTGTGCGTAAAATGAAGCAATTGTTCGCTGAAAACGGCTGGGGCGATCCGGCATTCCTCCAGGATATCGGCATGGAAAACAAAGGACTCGAATATTCGGAATATGTTTCCAAGGAATCGCTGGCACAGCAGGGCGGATTTGCGATGACCAACAAAGGCCCGCAGCACGATGAAGCATGGCTTATTTTCATGGATATGGTGAATAACCAGATACCGACATTCGAAAATAAAGCGGAAGCATTGCATTACTTCCCAATGTTCCGTACTTGGTTCGGCCTGGTTGGATTGTGCAAACTTCCATGGAATGATGTTGAGCCGGCCAACAATGCTGAAACGAATGAACCAGCCAAAGTTCCCGAACATGTCGATAATTATGTGACCATCTATAAAGCCGTTACCGGTAAGCCTTTTGACAAGCATGAGATGATCCGTATGTCGGAACGCGTGTACAATTTCCAACGCATATTCAATATCCGAAGAGGCTACGGAACCCGCAAATTTGATGCTCAGCCATACCGTGCTGCAGGTCCCGTAACAAAAGAAGAATACGAATCAAGATCTGAACGTTACGATAAACAACTGAAAGAAAAAATCGGTGTTGATCCGGAAGGACTTTCGACCGAAGAAAAAATGAAGATCACCCGAAAATACCGCGAGGAACAGTATGAGAAGCTTCTCGACGCGGTTTATTTCAGAAGGGGTTGGACGAAAAACGGCGTCCCGAAGATCGAACATCTGAAGAAACTCGGCATGGACCTGCCGGAGTTGATCGAGGTGGTGAAAGACAAGCAATCGGAATAGCCCAATACCAGGATTCTCTCACTTTTGTGGGCGCGAAATTCGTTGAACTTAAACATCATTAATTTATATTTGCAAACGATATGCTGTTGATGGCATATCGTTATTTTTTAAAATGGGAAGAGTAAAACCTAGCAAATTCGAAATTTTCCTCAATTACAAACTCTGGCTGTCATCAGTCACCGGTGAAGGAATTATTGAGGAAGACCGCTATAAATTACTCCAGCTCATTAAGGAAAGAGGCTCTTTAAGGGCAGCGGCCAGCGAAATGAAGATCAGTTACCGTAAAGCCTGGGGTGATCTTAAGAAAGCTGAAGAATTGCTTGGCTATGAGCTGATCATAAGGCAACGCGGAGGCAAAGATGGCGGACAATCGCAACTGACGGGCAAAGCGATCAAGTTGCTGGAAGCCTATGACATGCTTCATACAAAAATGGATGATGCAGTCGAGAAGGCATACCAGGACTTTAAAGAAAAGACCGCGAAATTGAAGGAATAGTCTTTTTTTAAATCGATTCGATAATGAAAAACCTATACCTTCTCTTTATAACTTTCCTGCTCCTTTCCTGCAATAATACCGGAACAACCACCAGCAAGAATGAAAGCGTTATTTCGGGTGACATTATCATTTTTCATGCCGGAAGCCTGTCCGTACCTTTTCAGAAAATAGCCCGTGCCTTTGAACAGGAAAATCCCGGAATCCGTGTTTTACTGGAACCGGCAGGCAGTGTGGATTGTGCGCGAAAGATCACGGATTTGCATAAACCCTGCGACCTGATGGCTTCCTCGGATTATAAAGTTATCCGGAAGTTTCTTATCCCGGAACATACATCCTGGTACCTGCCTTTTGCCGGCAATGAAATGGTCATTGCCTTTACCGAAAAATCGAAGTATAGAGACATCATCTCGCAAAATAACTGGCCTGAAATCCTGCTTAAAGATGACGTACATTTCGGCCGTTCTGATCAGGATGCCGATCCTTGCGGTTATCGCACCGTTATGCTCATGCAACTTGCCGGAGCTTATTACAATGATGGATCTCTTTCGGATAAATTGTCTTCAAAAGATCTGAAATACATTCGCCCGAAAGAAGTCGACCTGTTATCCATGCTTGAACTTCATGAAACGGATTATATCTTCATCTACAGGTCTGTAGCCATACAACATGCATTGAAATACATTGAGTTACCAGATGAGATTAACCTTCGGAATATGGATATGGATGCGCATTACAGGCAGGCTGTGGTTAAAATAAAGGGCAAAACACCGTCAAATTCCGTTGAGGTTAGCGGTGAAGCGATTAGCTACGCGATCACCATGCTGAATGATGCTCCCAATCCTGAAGCGGCGGGTGCTTTTCTACATTTTATGCTGAATGAAGAAAAAGGGATGAAAATACTAAATGAGTCAGGACATAATTCACTGATCCCGATCCGATGGACACCGGAACTGAACCTTCCCGTTTATTTGAAAAAATATTCATATACAACAAATGACACTTTATAAAACAACGCTATGATAAAACTAGTGACTCTTAATTTAATGATTGCTTTTATGCTTATTAATCTTAACGGTAAATCACAGGAAGTTACCAATGATTTTTATGATGATGCTGAAACCTATCCCCTGGCAGGTGTAACCAAAATCAAGGTTGAAGGGGAGATCAGCAACCCGGGAATGGTTGAAATTAAGGATTTGCCGCTTCGATCCATCATTGTCAAAGAAGCGCTTACCTCCGGGGATACGAACAAGTTTACCGGTGCCTACCGCTATGATGGTTATTCACTGTATGATATTTTAAACCGGGTTGTTTTACAGAAAAAAAATGCTGAAGAATTCCCTCCGATTATTGATTTGTATGTCAAAGTTGAAAATGATAAAGGAGAATCGGTTGTCTTCAGCTGGGGAGAAATTTACTACCCGGTACATCGTCATGAAATTATCATCGCAACGCAGGTAGCCCGCATAGTGCCGTCGAAAACCAAGGATTTATGGCCGTTGCCGGTTAATACCAAAATTGTGGCAGGCCACGATCTTGTCACTGAGCGCAATATTTCAAACCCGGTGAAGATCACTGTTTTATCTGCTAACGTTTCATACCAGATCTTTAAAGATATTGAGCCTTTATTTTCCAGTACCATTTTGATCAAAAAAGGTGATCAGCAGGTAGATAAGATTGAAGCCAAACCAGGTCCCGTGCAGCGGGTGAAGTACGAGTCGATTTTTTACGGTCGCGGACGTGGAATCCACAGCACAACGCCATTTTCAGGTGCATTGCTGAAAGATAAGTTAAAGCAATTCTTCCCGGTCAATCAACAAAACCTGCAAAGCGGAATATTAGTGTTTGCAGCCGTGGATGGTTACCGTTGTGTTTATTCCTACAGTGAAATTTTCAACAGGAATGACCAGGCTGAAGTGCTTTTCATCGATGATTTCAAAAATCTGGATGGAGGGGCTTACCGTCTGTTCCCGGCAGCGGACTTCTTTTCCGACAGAGCAGTGAAAGCCCTATCGGAAATCAGGCTTATCTTCTGAGTTCAAATTTTTCACCGAGATATACTTTTCTGACCTGCTCGTCTTCGGCGAGCTCTTCAGAAGTGCCTGATTTTAAAACCTTTCCTTCGAATAACAGATAAGAACGATCGGTGATCGAAAGGGTTTCATGTACGTTGTGGTCTGTGATCAACACACCAATATTTTTATCCTTCAGGTGGGAAACAATTTCCTGGATATCTTCAACGGCAATCGGGTCGACCCCGGCAAATGGCTCGTCAAGCAGGATGAAGCTTGGATTTACAGCCAGCGACCTGGCAATTTCTGTCCGTCTTCTTTCACCGCCCGACAATTGGATGCCCAGGCTTTTTCGGACATGCATCAGACCAAATTCATCCAGCAATGACTCCAGTTTGTCCTTCTGTTCACCTTTGTTCAGTTTTGTAAATTCAAGCACAGCCTTGATATTATCTTCGACGCTTAACTTGCGGAACACGGAGGCTTCCTGGGCCAGATAACCTATGCCGCGCTGTGCACGCCTGAACATGGGTTCTTCCGTAATTTCGTCCTCGTCTAAAAAAACTTTACCGGCAAAAGGTTTAATAAGGCCGACAATGATGTAGAATGACGTTGTTTTCCCTGCGCCGTTAGGTCCAAGCAAGCCCACAATCTCACCTTGTTTGACTTCAACGGAAACATCATTCACGACGATGCGCTGCCGGTACTTTTTAACGATTTTATCAGTCCTGAGTATCATAATGGACAAATTTACTTAAACTTTCCAGGAATCAGAATGCAAAGTTAAACGATATAAAGATCCTGAACCGGTCTGCATCCGGGTTGTCAAGATGCGATAAGCGCCAGATCGCGTCAATCCTTCCAACTTTAAAGATATTCTCTATCCCCACCCCCGCTTCAAAATAAGGCTTGCTGACTTCACCACTGTTGACTGGGAAAACGGAATACTGCTGGTTTTCTTCCGTCATACTTCCCCATACTGCACGGCCCTGAAATACTTCTCGCCATTTCAGTTTTCTCATCAACGGGATTTTATTGAGTAACAATCCATCAAAATGATGGGTGTAAAAGAGCGAAGCGTATTTGTCACTTATAAACTCGTAATAATTAATCATATTGCCTGCTTCGGTGTAAAAAAAGAAGGTTTCATTTCCTTCATGGATCTTTAAAAAAGGATAAGGAAGCTTACCCCATATCTTGCCGGTTTCCAGCACATATTTCGACCAGCCCAGGTTGGCAATATTAAACCGCTGCTTGATCTTAAACTGAAGCCGGTGATATTCTGCGTCACTGTCGGGAAATCCCGGGATTCCGTAGCCATACAACAATTCCAGGACAGGATATTTCGATCCTAAAACTGATCGTTCAAACACCCCGTAAACATATCTTTCCCGGAAAGCATAACGTGTGTAAAGCTGTATTTCATTTGACACCAGTGAATTATCAATATACTGGCTGCCATTGTCATTGATGATAAATTTTTCTTCCCCGATGGCGTATACTTCCCGGCGGATAAACCTTACGGTGTTGGAAAATCCTGTAAACCACTCATGCTCGTAATATCCTGCATATTCTCTGACCATAGTAAGTTTGTTTGCCGGGCTTCGTCGTAAAAAAGAAGCGAAGAAATTGTCTTCTGAAAAAGCATTAGGGTCCTGCCCGAGCTGTTCCATGTCATAGCGGAACGATAACCCGACACATCGCCTGGGATTTTTCGCCACCAGGTATTTCAGACCTGCCCCGTATTTAATCGTTTTGTCGAGGGTACCATAAGCCACATGCCCTTCCAGCATTACCTTCCGGCTGAATTTATAGCTTGTCCGTCCGCCAAACCTGAGCCTGACCCCTTCAATCGCATTAAAGCTTACAAATTTGTACAACGGCCCCATTTCATAATTGCCCATCAACCAGTAACCGGTACCGATCAGGTTTCCAATTTTCTCATAGCGCTTAAATGCCGGAGCTTTTTTAATGGAATCGACCATCTCATATATGTTTGCTTCACTGGCTTTCAGCGTATCAGGCCTGTTCTGGTCCCACCAAACCTGATTCTTAGTATACGCACCCGCTTCCGTTACTACATTAGCCGCGGTGGAATAAAACTCATCCTGCTGGGGCTGATCAAAAATGTAATTATTGTATGTCGAGGTCCTGTGACCGAAAAGCCCCTGGGCTTTAAAAGCGTCGCTTTTAAAGGGATTCATATCGACCAGGCGATAGTCGCGTGTCAGTACCCAGTATTGATCATTAATCTTCTCATAGGTCTGGGACATGTAAAAATCATTGACCCAATTGAAATTAGCATCGGCCGACATTCTCAAATCCACTTCCTGAACGGCAAATGAGGTATCCTGGATCCACATGGTACCATAAAACGTAAGCTCATGTTTTCTTTTGGGTTCGAACCTGATCTGGTAACAGCTTTTCCCCCGCATCAGGATGGTATCTTCAAGGAAATACTCATAGGTCAAATGCCCGAAATTGGCTACAGGGCTGACAAAATTCTTATCAAAAACATTGATATAATTGTCATATATATTGATATTCAGGAACAGTCCGCCAAGGTATTGTGTAAAGCTTTGGTTGTCAATTCCGGAAATCCTGCTCGCTTTGATGAATTCGCGGGTAGCCCGGGGTGAATTACGGAAATAGAAATCCGACATGGTTTCCGTCAACAGTGCCGGCAGGAATACTTTTCCGTTCAAATCACTCGTATCCAGGTTATCAAAAATAAAATCGATAGGCCGGAGGATTTTTCTTTCCTGAAAACGATCATCGATATTATTCAGGTCGATCTGGATTTTATTATACACTTCGCATTGATAATAAGCGATCTGATCCGGATTGTTTTTCTCTTTATTCTTGACCACCAGTTGCATGAGCAGTTCAATCCATCGTTCAGGAGGCCTGACCTGTATCTCCGGCAAAGTGGTTAGTGATTCCGGCATGTGAAAATTTACTGTTTGAGCGACTCCTTTCTTAATGGCCCTTGTCAGGGTTTGATATCCCACCGCAGAGGCACAGACAGAATCCCCCGGAGTTTTCGTGCTCAGGGCATACATACCCTCCTGATCTGTTGTAACCCCAATGGTTGTGCCGGGGAAATAGATATTTACATAAGGGACCGGCTGTCCTGTCGAAGCATCTGTGACTTTCCCCGATATCCTTGTATCCTGGGCGGAAACAAAGGCTGCGGAAATTGCTGAAAATGCAAATAGCAGCAGGATATTTCGGAGTCGTCGCATCAGTTCTGTTAAAAATTAACAAAGATAATCATGGAAAGAATAAAATTCCGGAGGGTTCTCAAAGGATTCCTTCCTTTAAAATATCATGCAAGTGAATCACGCCCACATATTGATCCTCCTGCATGACCGGAAGTTGAGTGATATTATGTTTTCGCATCAACGCAAGGGCCTCAACGACAAGGCTTGAGGAGAAGATGGTTTTCGGATTGGCGGTCATAATATCGCTGGCTTTAATACCGGCAATGTGTTCGTTTTTTTCCAGCATACGCCTGAGATCGCCATCGGTAATGATCCCCACCATTTTCCCGTCGCTTATTACGGCTGTCGCACCAAGCCGGCGGGCTGATATTTCCATGATTACCTGCCGGATATCGGCTCCTGCATCAACTTTCGGAACTTCATTATTGATAAACAGGTCGGATACCCTCAGGTAAAGTTTTTTTCCCAGGGCTCCACCCGGATGCAGCCGCGCAAAATCGCCCGCGGTGAATCCGCGGCATTCGAGCAGGGCCACTGCCAGGGCGTCGCCCATCACCATTTGAGCAGTTGAGCTTGCGGTTGGAGCCAGGTTGTTGGGGCATGCTTCTTTCGGCACTGTCGTATCCAGCACAAAATCAGCCGCTTTTGCCAGGTAAGATTGAATATTGCCGACCATGGCCACCATTTTATTCCCATGCTGCTTTAACAATGGGATCAATACTTTAATTTCAGGGGTTTCGCCACTCTTCGAAAGACATATCACCACATCATTTTCCTGAATGATACCCAGATCACCGTGAATGGCATCGGCGGCATGCATAAAAATGGCCGGTGTACCGGTAGAATTTAGTGTGGAAACAATTTTTCCGGCGACGATTGCACTTTTTCCTATTCCTGTGATAACCACCCTTCCCTTTATGCCCAAAATCAGTGAAACCACATTCACAAAATCATCATTTACAGCCTGTTGAAGACCTGTTAACGCTTCTGTTTCAGCTTGTATCGTATGAAGTGCAATTTGCTTTATTTCTTCTTTCGTTTTCAAAACAATCAGGTATTCACACGTTTATATTTTCAGAAAAAAACTAAAAAAAGTTAAAATTTTATAACTTGAATAACTTTTTTCAAAAATTAGTATATTTATAAAAATATAATCAGTTGTTAAAAGTTATTTATTTCTTATAAAACTCACAAAGATATTCAATTTTAGGACCCAAGCATGATTGTTAAGGATGCAATATCGATGAAGGATGTACTCAAGGAGGTGTTTGGTTTTGATAATTTCAAAGGTAACCAGGAAGCGATTATCAAACATCTCCTCGCTAAAAAAGACACTTTTGTTATTATGCCTACCGGCGGAGGCAAATCATTATGTTATCAATTGCCGGCCATGATGTGTGAAGGAACCGCCATCATTGTTTCTCCACTGATCGCTTTAATGAAAAACCAGGTCGACAACCTGAGGAATTTCGGAACCCAGCATAACCTGGCCCATTTCATGAATTCTTCGTTAAGTAAGGCTGAATTGAAAGAAGTCAGGCAGGACCTGGTGGACGGATTTACCAAACTGCTTTATGTCGCGCCAGAATCACTGACCAAAGAAGAAAATGTTGATTTCCTCCGCAATATAAATATTTCGTTTTACGCCATCGATGAGGCACATTGCATTTCGGAATGGGGCCATGATTTCAGGCCTGAATACCGGAGAATCAGGCCCATCATTGAAACCATCGGGCAGGATGTGCCGGTGATTGCGCTTACGGCCACAGCAACTCCGAAAGTACAGCAAGACATCATTAAGAACCTTGAAATTCCTCAGTCAACCGTCTTTAAATCTTCTTTTGACAGACCAAACCTGTATTATGAAATCAGGCCGAAAACCGAGAATGTGGTCAAGGATGTGATCAAATACATCAAGGCTAACCAGGGAAAATCGGGCATTGTTTATTGCATGAGCCGCAAAAAAGTGGAAGAAATCGCCGACACCCTCGTGGTTAACGGCATAAAAGCCCTGCCCTACCATGCCGGCCTGGAATCGAACACACGCAAGCAGAACCAGGACCGTTTCCTGATGGAAGATGTGGACGTTATCGTTGCCACGATCGCTTTCGGTATGGGTATTGACAAACCTGATATCAGGTACGTCATTCATTACGATATGCCAAAAAGCCTGGAAAGCTATTACCAGGAAACCGGGCGTGTGGGCCGTGATGACGGCGAAGGCAATTGCATAGCATTCTACAGTTATGATGACATCCTCAAACTGGAGAAGTTTATGAAAGATAAGCCCGTTGCGGAGCAGGAAATAGCGAAGGAGCTGCTCCAGGAAACTGTAGCTTATGCCGAATCGGCCGTTTGCAGGCACAAATTGCTGCTTCATTATTTTGGGGAAGAATTCCCGAAGGAAAATTGTGGCTCCTGTGATAATTGCCTGCATCCCAAAGCCAAATTTGAAGGAAAAGATTACATCAAAATCGCTTTGGAAACCGTGTTGGCTGTTAAACAACAATTTAAAGCCAAACATATTGTCAACATCATCATCGGAAAGAATTCAACGACGATGAAATCATTCAAGCATAACCTGCTTGAAGAGTTCGGGAAAGGTGCTGATGAGGACGAAAGGTTCTGGAATGCAGTGATCAGGCAGGGATTGATCAGCCAGCTCCTGGTCAAGGACATTGAAAACTACGGTATACTTAAAATCAGCAAAGAAGGCCACAAGTTCATCAAGAAACCTTATTCGGTCATGCTCACACATGACCGGGATTATGAAAACCTGGAGGAGGAAGAGGACATCCTGGAAGGTGCCCATAAAGTAAGTACGGCCGATAAAAACCTGTTTTCCATGCTTAAGGATCTTCGCAAAGAGATCTCCAGGAGGGAAAATCTACCGCCGTTTGTTATTTTCCAGGATCCTTCACTGGAAGATATGGCCATTCAATATCCGATCACGATAGAAGAACTGCACCAGATCACCGGCGTTGGCGTAGGCAAAGCCCAGAAGTATGGCGAGCCATTCCTGAAGCTGATCAAACAATATGTCGAAGAAAATGACATCATCAGGCCCAACGATATGGTGGTCAAGTCGGTGGTAAACAAATCCGGTTTAAAGGTCTACATTATTCATAACATCGATCGCAAGCTTGCCCTGGAAGATATTGCAACAGCCAAAAGCCTCACCATCGGGGAGCTTTTAACAGAGATCGAGCGGATCGTTTCATCCGGGACCAAACTCGATATTACGTATTACATCGATGAATATGTTGATGAATACCACCAGGAAGAGATTTACGATTATTTCCGGGAGGCTGATTCAGATTCGGTTGAAGATGCACTGGCCACGTTGGGTGAAGATGAATTTACCGAAGAAGAGATCAGGCTGATGCGTATCAAATTTATGTCGGAGGTAGGAAACTGATGAAGAAATATTTCATTTTTCTTATCCTGGCCATTTCGCTGGCATCCTGCTATAACAAATCTTCAGAACCCGAATTTAACATGGATATGGTCCTGCCGGCCGATTCAATGATTTCCCTGCTGACTGATCTTCATATGGCCGATGGGATCATCAATACTTTAAAAAGCAAAAAACAGCCTGCAGGTCATCTTGCCAACGAATATTATGAAATCATCCTCGAAAAGCATTCAATCACCAGGGAAATTTTCGAAGAAAGCATGCGGTATTATTCCTATCACGCGGAAAAGCTTGATAATATCTACGAACAAGTGATTACAGATTTGAGTAAAAAGGAAAGTATCCTTAAGGCGGATACGACCGCTCAGCAACCAGCCGAATGATGATCATTTTGAAAAAGTTGCCGTGCAATCCAGTTGACTCGGTGGAATGATCAGTGTATAGTCCCAGTAAATGGTACCATCCGACTGATAGGTCCCTTTGCCGCTTATGGTCCATCCTTCACCGATCGTCTGTGAAGAAACGTGGATTGTATTTGAAACTACAAGCCCTACGGCTGCATCGTAACTAGCTCCTGGGTTTCCGAAATTTTCCAGGAGCACCTGTGCGCTGTTACCCGGATCCACGGAGATGTAAACACTGTAATTACTTCGGTTACAACTTTCAGAGACCTTCCAGGTGCCCAGAAATTTTGCTACCGGATCCGTGGGATCTACATCCTCGTCAATAGGTATACAGGCCGTAAAATTCATTGTCATAAGACCGATAAGCAATAAAAAGACAGCTTTTTTCATAAAGGCTTTTTTTACGTTTAACCAAATACTATGCCATGGCCATGAATTCATCCGCCAGGCTGCTCGCTCCAATCCTGAAATAGTTCTTGTTAAACCATTGTTCGCCTAATGTATCCAATAACAGGAAGGCATAAACCAGGGCCTGCTCAGTGGTCCTGATGCCACCTGCCGCTTTAATTCCAACGGCTTTACCGGTCTTTTCCAGGTATTCCCGGATGGAATCCAGCATGATCAGGAAAGCTGGAGGAGTCGCTCCTGTGCCAATTTTTCCCGTTGAAGTCTTGATAAAATCGGCACCGGCCAGGATGGCCAGTTCGCTGGCTTTACGGATCAGTGCCACTGATGGCAATTCACCGGTTTCAAGGATCACTTTGAGATGCACCGTTCCACAGGTTTCACGGATGGCTGAAAGCTCGTCAAAAACCTCAGATTCAAGCCCTTCGATCAGCTTCCCCCGGCTAATCACCGTATCGATCTCATCCGCACCTTCTGAAATGGCGTATTCAATTTCCCTGAGTTTGACATGCAAACCGCTTTGCCCGGAAGGAAAAGCCCCGGCAACCGATGCAATCCGGATCCCTGTTCCTTTGAGTTCTTCGGCTGCCGTCCTGACCAGCGATGGATAAACACATATCGCTGCAGCATCGTCAAACTTGCCATTGGTCAACGAAAACCTCGCTTTTCGGCACAGGTCTTTCACTTTTTCCTTTGTATCAGATCCTTCCAGCGTGGTCAGGTCGATTATACCCGGAATTTTAAATAACCATCTCTCCTTTTCCCCCGGTAAAGAATGATCAGAAAGTATTTGTGTAATGCGCACTTCAAGAGCACTGGCCGACGTGTTGTATTCGCTAAAGATTTTGGTTTTCATCATCTGCTAAAAAAAAAATATGAAATTAAAGAAAAAACCGGGCAGGTGAGCATTGGCATGATTTTTATACTCTAAAAGGTAAATCGTTGGACAAAATGAAATGAAATGAAAATTTATTCATTTGAAGATTAACTTTGTACCCGGATCAAATCACGAAAATGAAAAACAAATCTATTCCATTCGGATCAATGCTTTTGCTGTTTTCCGCATTATTTTACCTGGTTTTCTTATCCTCTTGTTCGAAAGGAGAAGACAAGCCGGATTACTATGTGAATACACCAATCGCAGGTTTTGACTGGACCGGCAATGAGGGCCCCGCACCGGTAACGGTTCAGTTTGTTAATTCTTCTGAAAATGCTGACCAGTTTACATGGGATTTTGGTGATGGTCAGATTTCTTCCGAATTCGGTCCACAACATACCTATTATAATTCAGGATTAGAACCAAAAAATTTCCTGGTCGTGCTCAAAGCTACCGATTCGAACACCGGATTGTTTCAGCGCCGGTCAAGGGTAATCGTTATTCAGCCCGGAAGCAGCCAATAGAGCAACCATGTTTTAAAATGCTGATATCATATTAAAAGCAGCGGGCAGGTCGTTATAACAAGAGATAAAATATAAATGTTAAAAAGAACATACAGGCTATTACTACTCATTGGTTTCACAATAACGGCTGTCTATGCTGCGGCCCAGGGTCAGGACTGGCAATTCGTCAAAGAGAAGGATGGGATCAGAATATACGTCAGAAATGAAGAAGATGTTGTGATAAAATCATTCAGGGGCGAAGCGGATTTTAAGACAACCATGGAAAAGATGAGCCATGTCATCGGCCGGGTGGAAAGTTTTAAATGGTGGGACGAAAGTATTACTGAAATTAAGGTCCTCGCTTATGAAGAAGAAAAACTGATCAGGTATTATCTTGTGTACGATGTCCCATGGCCTCTCACCGACCGTGATCTATGTGTGGAAGCGATCATTACGAACGATCCGGTAACCGGTAAACGCTCTGTGCGTGCCACCCCATTGACCGGTGTAATACCGGAAAATCCTGACCGGGTGCGAATTAAATACTACTGGCAGGAATGGACCATGGAGCCCATCGGAAACGGGCTTGTCCATGTGGTTCTGGAAGGTTCAGTGGATCCGGCCGGCGCCATTCCTTCCTGGATCGTCAACATGGTGATCACAGATACTCCATTGAATGTGATGACAAAAGCACGCGAACAAGTAGAGGATTAAGGGGGAAAATCATATTACCTATTCAAGTATTTAAGATTATATAACGATTGGTTAAGTTTTGGGATGAATTTAACCTGTCTGACCATTATCTGATGCTATGAGTAAACGGAATATTTTTACCATCATCTCAATACTGCTGGCTGTCCATTGTTTTCCCCAAATGTACATCCTCAATGAAGATTTTAGCGGAGCCAGCGGTACTACACCTCCTTCCGGATGGAATAATATCATCATTACAGGCACATCTGCCGACCGGTGGCATTTTGACAATCCGGGCGACCGGATCATCAGTTATCCGTTTACCGAACCTTTTGCTGTTTTTGATGGCGACAGCGTTTCTGCGAATGGACAACCGGAAGAAATTGTCCTGGAAACACCGCTCTTTGATGCCTCAACCAGTAATTTTGTCCTCCTGCAGTTCGCTCATGTCATTGATCCCGGAACCGGAGGTATAGTGACCATTGAAGCTTATGACGGAGACCAGTGGCATGAAGTTTTTACCTCAGCACTTGAAATCATTGATCCAAAAACTGAAATCGTTGACCTTTCTTCCATTGCAGGAGGCATTACGAATGGGAGGTTGCGTTTTATATGGTCTGGAAACGGAAGCGGCTTCTGGGCGATTGATAATATCAGGATTTATGCATCCTTGCCACTGGACGGAGGGATGGTATCGGTCGATAACCCTAGTTCGCCCGTCGTACCGGGTGTGCAGAATGTCGAAATAGCTCTTGGAAATTTCGGCTATAACACGTTGACTTCAGCTAAAATTGACTGGACCGCCGACGGGGTTCCTCAAACCGGTTTTAACTGGATGGGTTCCATTGGTTTTGGACAGACACAAAGCAATATAACCATCGGAACATATAATTTCCAGGATCCGGTCTTGATCAAAGTCTGGCAGTCATTGCCCAATGGCCAGGCTGACCTTAATCCTTACAACGATACAGTTTCAAAATACCTGGTTGCCGCCCTTTGCGGTTCCTATACAATCGGCGGGACTAATCCCGATTTTGAGGATTTCTCCCAGGTGGCTGAAGTTTTAAATGTGGCCGGTATTACCTGCCCGGTTGAATTCCTGGTCAGGGATGGGATTTATTACGAAAAATTCGAATTGAGGGACATCCCCGGCGCTTCTGAAATCAACACAATCACTTTCAGGTCGGTGAGCGGCGACAGTTCCCAGGCGGTCATTAAGATCATTCCGGAAGCATTGAAATGGGCGTCGATGATTACAATGAACGGCACACGGCATGTGATTTTTGACCGGATCGGATTTGCAACAGGATCGACGGTTAGTTATGCCAATAATGCCATCCTGATCAATGACGGGCATGATATCCGGTTAAACAACTGTTATTTTGAGGTCAGAAATCAATTCGATGCCGGGATGGCTATCAGAGGAGGCAGCGATGACATGGAAATCAGCCGGAGCCACTTCGAAAGCTATAGTTCCAGGGCCCTGGCCATTAACATCGCCAATGAATTCACACGGGAAATTAAAATCAGCGATAACTATTTTCATGGTGCGACCGAACGGGGCTATGCCACAATCTTTATTGATAATTCAGTGTCAAATATTAATTTGACCGGAAACACGCTTGAGCGCTGCTACAGGGCCATTCAGGCTGAAGAGGCCGACAGCATTTTGATTCAGGGTAATTTTATTAATAATTCCAATGAAGGCATTTATGTCGATTCCCTTTGTTCAAATATCGACATTTCCGGTAACCGCCTATCCAATATCAAGAGCCATCAGGATGTCACTGCCGGAACCAGTGGCATTACCGTGAAAAACTCATCAGCAACAGCTGTTTTCAATAATTTCATCCATACGACAGGGACAGGGCCGGTCATCGGGATCACCCTTCAGAATGTTACTTCAAGCCTGGTTTGCTTCAACAGCGTCAATGTCACCAATACCGATAAAAACGGCAAAAGCAGAGGCATTTATCTTGCTGATAACAACTCGGTCATCGCAAAGAATAATATTTTCAGAATACTTCACCTGGGAATACCAGTCTATTTTGCCGGAAATATAAGCCAACTGGATTTTGACCACAATGATTACTATAGTTTCGATTTCAGTATCGGATATTATAACGGAACTTTATATACTGATATTGCCGATTGGATTTCTGCGGTTGGAACCGATGAAAACTCATTGTCCTGCATCCCGTTTTTCACTTCCGAAACGGATCTATCCATAAACCAGTCGTTGCTAAATAATGCAGGGACCACGATAGCAGGCATTACCATTGATATTGATGGTGTGGTAAGAAACGCAACCAATCCTGACATAGGTGCTAAAGAATACAATAAATGTACTGCAGATGCCGGGATCAATGAGATCGTCAGTCCTGGAAACCCTCTTGAAGGCGGGCTGCAGGAGGTTGTGGTCAGGTTGCAGAACCAGGGGACGGCAACGCTTTCATCGGTGAACATACACTGGTCGGTGAATGACGTTATTCAGCCGGTATATGCATGGTCGGGCAGTCTTTCTGATAATTTAAACACGCAGGTATCCGTAGGAAGTTTCAATTTTCAAGCTGGTATCCTTTATACGATCAAAACCTGGACTTCACAACCGAACAACATCAGCGACTGCAATCCCCTTAATGATACTATTTTCAGCCGGGAACTAGCTGTTCCGCTTTGTGGAAGTTATACAATCGGAGGTGGCAATCCCGATTTTGCCACCGTCGCAGATGCGGTGAACTTGCTCAACCTGGCCGGTCTGAGCTGTCCGGTGGAATTCCTGATCAGGGATGGCATCTACAATGAACAACTGGTGATTAAGGAGATACGAGGCACTTCAGAAATTAATACGGTCACGTTTACATCTGAAAATCAGGACAGCACAAAAGTCACACTTCAGATAAATCCCGATGCGCTCAAGTATGAGTCCATGCTGATTTTAAATAAAGCAGAGAATGTAATTTTCAAGGACCTGGGCATGTTCACAGGCACACAATTGAACTTTCCAAACTATGCCGTACAGATTGAATCCGCCAAAAATATCAGTTTCCAGAGTTGCAACTTCCTGATGAAAAAGGAGTCAGACCTTGGTATTGTGATCAAAGAAGGATGCCAGGGAATTCTGGTCGCGCAAAGCAGGTTCATCAGCCAGAATCCGAAGGCACTGGCCATCCAGGTTGCCGGACCGGCTACCAATGACATTACACTCACCAAAAACCGGATCAGTGGAGCTACCGAATGGAGCTATCCAGAAATCAGGATCGGCAGTGGCGTACAATGGGTGGATATTTCCGAAAACATTGTTGAGAACTGTTTCCGGGCGATATATTTTACCAGCTCCAGCCATGCCATAGTGCATGGAAATGAGATCAGGAACTGCAATGATGGCATCTATATCGACAATTTATGTTCTGATATCGAAATATCAGGCAACCACCTATCGGATATTCGCAGTCATCAGAATGCCACCGATGGAACCAGCGGGATCATCATTTACAGTTCTTCACAGGTAGCCATCTTTAATAATTTTATTCATACTTCGGGGGATGGACCGGTAATCGGGATCAATTTGCAGAGCGCGTCCCAGTGCAAAGTGCTTTATAACAGCGTAAATATAACGAACAACGATCTGCAGAATCGAAGCAAGGGATTATATATCAAGACGTGCAGCGGAATATTCACGCGTAATAATATTTTCAGGATGAAATATGCCGCTTCACCGGTGAATATTTCATCGACTATTAATCAGTTTGACATTGATTATAATGATTACTTCAGCGCAAATCAGCTGATCGGGTTTTTCAACGGTACTACTCATTTCGACCTGGCATCATGGAACAGCGAAACGGGTTTTGACCAGCATTCGATGTCTGTCACTCCATTCTATTCCAGTGAAACAGACTTGTCGATCAACCAGGTCCTGTTGAATAATGCCGGTATTCCGGTCACAGAAACGCTGGTCGATATTGAAGGAACGTTAAGAAATTCCACCACGCCTGACTTTGGCGCCAAAGAATACAATCCCTGCGCTAACGACGCCGGCATTAATTTATTTACGAATCCTGAACCTCCTCTTGCCGGTGGCATGGAGGATATCAGGGTTGAGCTTCAAAACCAGGGTACGACAGCACTCACTTCGGTTAAAATCAACTGGCAGGTCAATGATGCTATGCAAACGGCTTATGTATGGTCAGGGAACCTGGCTGCCGGAACAAATACCGAGGTGATGATCGGGTCTTATACCTTTCAGACGGGAAATTATATCCTGAAAGCATGGACCTCTGAACCTAACAACTCTGCTGACTGCAATCACCAAAATGACACGATTTCAAGTCCCGAATTGTCAGGCCCGCTTTGTGGAACATACACCATCGGCGGAAGCGATGCCGATTTTGTATCATTCATGCAAGCGGCTGAAGTGCTTAATTCCGCGGGAATTACCTGTCCGGTCGAATTCCTGGTGAGGGACGGCATTTATGAGGAAAAATTCATTATTCGTGAAATATCAGGTGCTTCTCCCGAAAATACCGTCACGTTTCGTTCGGAAAGCGGTGACAGTTCGCTTGCCGTCATCATGATTAACCCTGACGCCGTCAATTACGATGCGATGATCCGGCTTGAACAATCGGAATACATCAAATTCCGTCAAATGGGGCTAATTACAGGCACGACCTCAGGCATCGCCAATTATGCCTTACAGATGGATGGGTCTGATCATATCACCATAGAAAATTGCTATATCGAAGCAAAGAATAAATCTGATTTCGGATTGCTGATCCAAGCCGGAAGCCAGGATATCCTTGTGAAGGGAAACCGGTTGAATGCCACCCATGCAGAAGCAGGTGCGATCAATCTCATCGGGCCATCGACCAAAAATATCCAAATCCTTGAAAATGTGATTACAGGAGCAACCGCCTGGGGAAATACTTTGATCAAATTCAGCAACAACATTAAAAATATCAGTATAACCGATAACACTATCGAGCGCAGTTTCAGGGCGCTTTACTGCGTCAATGCCGACAGCATTGAAATCCGGAATAATACCATCAGAAACGCCAACTCCGGCATTTTCCTGGACAACCTGAGCAATCACGCACAAATTGAAGGTAACCGGCTGATTAATATTCAAAGCATACAGACTCTGCCGGAAGGAACCATGGCAATTTTTGCCCAGAACTCTTCTGATCTGGATATTATCAACAATTTTGTCCAATCGGGCGGTATCGGACCTGTTTTTGGCATTAACCTGCAAAACATCAGCTCCTGCCGCACTCATTATAACAGCATTCATATCACAAACACAGATGCACAGGGCAAAAGCCGGGGAATCTATCTCAAGACCTGCGACAGTATCCAGGCCAGGAACAACATTTTCAGCATTAAATCATCAGGCATACCGATCAATATAGACCTCAATGTAACTCATCTGAATCTCGATTATAATGATTATTACAATCCTGCCGGCATCGTGGGAAAGTACCTGAGCCAGACGTATAACAACCTTTTCTCCTGGGGGCAGACGATTAATGGAGATGCCAACTCAAAATCCGTTAATCCTTACTTCAAAGCTGATTCTATCCCCCTGCCCTACCAGCGGATCCTCAACGGATCGGGTATTCCGATCAACGGGATCATGTATGATATGGATGGAAAACTGCGGCATCTCCAGGCACCTGACATGGGTTGTGTCGAATTTTTCGTCGATTATGGAATCCTTGAATTGCTTAGTCCTGACCTGAACTGTTTTCACCCGGATGTCGACAGTGTGATCGTTTATCTCCGGCAGTTTGGCGATGTGCCGTTTGAGAACCTGAAAGTGGCTTACCAGCTTGACCAGGGTGCGATTCACATCGATACGATCCCGGGTCCGCTGGTATACGATCTCACGCATACTTTCGGAACCACCGAGACCATTTCGGCCCCCGGGGATTATACGTTCAAAGTATGGCTGATCAATACATTGGATGACAATATTAATAACGACACGCTTATTGCTCGCCGCTATTCGAAACCGCCTCCAGTGATTGCGATAGAATATGACAATGTCTGCACAGGCTGGGAAGTGCATTTTACCGGTTCGGCCACCGTGGAAGAGCCTTATTATGTGGCGGGCTATGAATGGTTCTTCGGAGATGGTGATACCTCTGACGTGCAAAACCCGGTCCATCAATACCAGTCAGCCGGGACTTACGACGTAACACTGAGGGCTTACAGCAATGCGGGTTGCTTTAGCGAAGAGAATATCCCGGTGACGGTGTTACCGGAATTCCAGGGACTCCAGCTCGATTATACGCTGGTCAACCAGACTTGCCAGGAAGACGGTACAGGGCGTCTTGAGCTTTTTCCTTCAGGAGGAAATCCACCGTATACGATGTACCTGAATGATCAACCGGTGACCGATAATCCTATACTGAATTTCCTCCCTGGTAAATATGAAGTGAAGATTGTGGATGCCCAGGAATGCTCACGTACCGACTCTATCGAATCTTTTGCCCTGGTTGCCCTGAACCCGCATATCATTGCCGATCCGCTGACCGGATTTACACCGCTGACGGTCAACTTTGATTTCACCGCCGATAGCGCTGCAAGCTGGGTCTGGCATTTTTCTGATACCGAATCGGACACAAACAAATCAACGGAATATACTTTTACCGAATATGGCAACCATGAAGTCATCCTGGGTGTAAATTCAGGCCCGCCTTACTATTGCACGGAAACGACAACCGTTAATATTTTTGTCGATATCATCATTACAATAGAGATCAACAGCGTATTTACCCCGAATGGCGATGGTATCAATGACTACTTTGAAGTAAAATCGAATGGTTTGAAAGATATGCAGGTGAAAATTTTCAACCAGTGGGGGAATAAGGTTTATGAAATTACCGAACTTGACGGCAGATGGGACGGTTTAACCAGTGGTGGTGCTGAAGCGCCTGACGGAACTTACTTTTATTCATTGACAGCGACAGGGATCAATAATCTCATCTATGAACGAAAAGGTTCCGTACTATTGCTCAGGCATGGTGCTGCCGCATACCCAAACCCGGTTTCCGGCCATGTTACAGTGGAGACTTATGAAGTCCTGGAATCCCCAGTCACGGTGTCTGTTTACACAGTTTTCGGACAGTTATCGTATTCAGAGATTATCGAAGACCCGAATGATTTGCATATAGATTTAACACCGCTCAGCAGCGGGATTTACATCCTTAAAGCCAGTGATGGTAAAAGAGATTGTTTTGTCAGGATCATTAAAAAATAAATTCCGGAAGATGATGACCCGAAATACATTAATGCTGCTCATCTTTCTGATGATGCTTTCCTGTGTTGAAGGACTCGGGCAGAAGAAAGAACTGGAACTGGGGTATTCCGAATTCAGTTCTCTGCAATATTACAGTGCATCACAGTATTACGAAAAGGCACTTGCAAAGATGACCGGAGATTCTCCTGAAAAACTTTATGCAACGTTCATGCTGGCTGAATGTTACCGGATGATGAATGATCTGGCAGAAGCGGAACCCTGTTACAAGGCATTAAGTACGACCTCATTTTGTGATTCTGTCCCGTTGGTTTATCTCAGGTATGCAAATATCCTGAGGACTAAAGGTGATTTGTCCGGTGCAAGAGAAAACTATTACAAATATCTTCAAAAGGATCCCGGTAACCTTGAGGCCAAATCAGGGCTTCAATCCTGCGACTGGATACTATCGGGAAAGAATAAGCGGGCGCAGATCAACATTGAGCCATTGGATAAAATCAATTCGCCGGAGGATGATTTTGCGCCGGCCTATTTAAGTCCGGAGCGTAACCAGGTCATCTTTACCTCCAACCGTAATGCAGCCAAAGCTAAAGCCCTGGATCAATGGACCGGAGCGGGATTTTCCGATCTTCTGGAGAGCCGGTACGATGGTAAAGGCTGGGGTGACCCACAGGCGGTTGAATACCTTGGCTTGATCAATTCAGAGATTCATGAAGGGACTCCAGCCCTTTCCGGGG
>AMWB02146221.1_pt1 | contig 23797 bp, 15 predicted proteins | sample 200311 | NCBI WGS metagenome assembly AMWB02 (sample SAMN02737377, study PRJNA173069) | bioreactor metagenome | biome: anode biofilm in microbial fuel cells | place: USA: California | collected 2010-12-16 | reverse complement strand
ATCCGATCATTCGGGCCTTTTTTTTTCGATTTTCCTTTGTGTAATTTTTTCCTTTGTGGTTAATCGATTGTTAGCCGTTAAAATTTCTCTTCAGGAAAGCGAATGGAAAGTCAGCCTTTGAGTGCATTGATACTAGCAGCCGGCAAGGGAACCAGGATGAAGTCCACCATGGCCAAGGTTCTCCATGAAGTGCATTTCCGGCCCATGATTCACCACGTGATTGATGCTGTATCTTCTCTTGATTTCGGTACAATTATCGTTGTTACCGGTCATCAGGCCGAGCAGGTTGAGGCGGCTTGCGCAGGGTATAATGTGATTTTTGCTCGCCAGCAGGAACAGCTCGGTACAGGTCATGCGGTGCTTGCCGCTGAAGCGGAACTCGCCCGGTCCGGCGGTGTTGTCATGATTTTGTGCGGGGATACGCCGCTGATTGGAGCTGATACGTTACGGCGGATGCTCCATCAGCATCTCCAGCGCCGGTCTGTTCTGTCCGTTATGACCACCATTGTCGACGATCCTACCCATTACGGCAGAATTATTGAGGATGCGCAGGGACACGTTGTCGCCATCGTTGAGGAGAAAGATGCAACTCCTGAACAGCGAAAAATTAAAAAAATTAATGCGGGTATTTATTGCGTTGATGTTTCATTTCTCCTTCATACGTTGAAGGGAGTCGGCAGCAATAACAAGCAGGGCGAAGTCTATCTCACTGATATTGTTGCCAAGGCTCATTCCGCCGGTTATGATACAACGAGCTTCCTCTGTTTGTGTGCCGACGAGACTTTAGGCGTCAATTCGCGCATGGAACTTGCCAGGGCGCATCAATTTATACAGAACAAAGTAAACGAGAAATTCATGTCCGCAGGTGTCACCCTCGTTCTTCCCGCCACTGTAACAATCGGCGCGGCAGCAACAATCGGCAGGGATACGGTAATTGATCCGGGAGTTTATGTGAAGGGCGAAACCGTGATAGGAGAAAATTGCCGCATTGGCCCCGGCAGTTGTCTGATTGACTGTCGTATCGGTGACAATGTTGTTCTTGGTGCCGGTTGTTACATCCACGGCGTCACCGTGGCAGAAAACACGATTCTCGCGCCGCACAGTCGTATTTGTGGAAAATTGGATGAGGCTTGTTTTATTTAGTTGAGATTTGTCGTTGTTGTCGCGTTCATGACACATTGCAAATGATGCTTAATAGTATACAGGAGGTTGAGTTGCTATGGAACAGAATGAAGATTTGATCCGTTTAGCCGAGGTTGTTGAGGATTTGTTGGCAAATTACAATCAATTAAAAAAAGAGAAGGCCGATCTTCTCCAGACCATCAGTGATAGAGATTGTCAGATCAAGGAGCTGGATGAGCAGCTCGGCCGTCTGCAAAACGAAAAGCATGACGTCTCAAAACGGGTCTCCGGTATTCTCAGTACGATTCAGGACTGGGAAAAGGGTCTGGTGAGCGAAGAAAAAAAAGAATCACCTGAAAATCCCCAGAAAGCAAAGTCCGAATCGATTGCGCACCTTTTTTCCATGGAAGCCTGATTATAAACCTGTTGCCTCTCGTTCTTTATTTTGGTAACAATCAGAAAACGGACAAAATTGTGCGTTCTGTTTGCTCCTTGACATTGACGAATTTATTTTGCAGGTGCCGTTTTGCAAAGATTAGTAAAATTTGAAGTGCTCGGCCAGGAATATTCGTTACACACTGATGCAACTGAAGAAGATGTCAGGGAAATTCTTGACCTTGTCAAGAACCAGCTTGAGGCGTATGCAAAATCAGCTTCCACGTTGCCCGCCAATAAGCTGGCTATTCTTACCAGTTTGAACATGGCCGGCAAATATGTGAAGCTCAAGAGGGAATTTGACACCTATAAACAGATGGTTGGTCAAACCGCTGACTTGATGAAAACTAAGATTGATAATACGCTGGAATTTAAGTAAGATAAAAAAAATAAAAATTCCCCTGCCTTACGCGTGATGTACAGTATAGTTGAGCCAACACGAACATCAAGGGACTCTCCGCTGATCCATAAAAGATGCTCCGCTCCGGTGGAAGAACTTGCGTGGATTACGAGCCTTGTCCCACCTAACTTGTTAGGTTCGATGTCGCTGTGCACACGGTTATGGCGGGGGGCTTTCGTGAATAATCTGTCACATGGCAGTTGATATAAAGGGTGCCTTTAATAAAGTTTTCCGGATCAGCTACATTTCCGTGGATAATTAGCAGGCATGGAATTGCTGATACTTGAATACAATCTTGATGATTGCGCCCCTTGATTGCATGAAAAAGATTTTTTCATGCAAACCATAATTAAGCAACATATAAACAAGCTGGTTCCTTCGTCTCTGTGGCGGGTATCAGTAATGATTGCAGGCGATTACCGGGAGATGCTCCCCTTGTTTTTGACGAATAGTGCTTACGCTAAAAGCCACGTTACTCCTGTGTTGACAGGTTTATATACATTTGTGATACCAACACGATGTCTCAGGCAAATCTTTCCTTTTGCACTGCAGCTCTTTCTGTTGGGGCCGACAGCTACCTGTTTCTGATGACTAGGGCATCAGTTGGATAAGATGTTTTCTTATCCAACATCTCCTTCCTTCCTGATATTTTCATTGCTGCGCTCCCCCCCTTCCGAGTGACCGATCCTGCTTTTGTTTTTTTTAAACTTATCAGGAGGTTGACTCCGTGACTCTTCCCCAAATAATCATTGTTGTATTGGCTTTGGCCGGCGGCACTATCGCAGGATTCATTCTTCACAAGAAGCTGCTTGGCGTTAAACGGCAGAATGTTGAAGAACAAGGGAAAAAACTTATTGAAAATGCCTTGCTCGAGGCGGAAAAGATAAAAAAAGAGGCATTGCTGCATGCCAAGGACGAAGAGTATCAGCTTAAACTGACCGCAGAGCAGGAGATTAAAGAACTCAAGTCCGCTGTTTTATCCGAAGAAAAACGCTTGACCCAAAAATCCGAACAGATTGAAAGGAAAATTGATCTGCTGGATAAAAGGGAAATCGATCTTCTTAATCGGGAAAAGTCACTGGCTTCCGAGGAAGCAAAAATTAATAATCGGCGTCGGGAAATTGATTCACTCGTCGAAGAACAACGGGCGCAGTTGGAGAAAATTTCCGGTATTTCCCGCGACGAAGCGAAGAAGCTGCTGACGGACAGCATTGAGAGTGAAGCCCGGATGGAGGCGGCCAAGGGTATCGTCCGTATCGAAAATGAGATGAAGATACAGGCTGACCGAAAGGCGAAAAACATTCTTGCCTTGGCAATTGCCCGTTATGCCGGAGAGTATGTGGCTGAAAAAACCGTTTCAGTCGTGCCCTTGCCCAATGATGAAATGAAAGGGCGAATAATCGGCCGCGAGGGAAGGAATATCCGGGCCATCGAGGCAGCAACCGGAATTGATGTGATTATTGACGACACGCCGGAAGCGGTTATTCTTTCCGGCTTCAATCCGGTTCGTCGCGAGATTGCCCGCCAATCCCTGGAGAGACTTATTACCGATGGTCGCATTCATCCGGCCAGGATTGAGGAAATCGTCGAAAAGGTCGGCAAGGAACTTGAAGTGACGATGCGGGAGGCCGGCGAGCAGGCAACCTTTGATGTCGGCGCTCATGGCGTTCATCTCGAGCTTATCATGCTGCTTGGTCGCTTGAAATACCGAACCAGTTATGGCCAGAATGTCCTGCAGCATTCCCTGGAGGTGGCTTTCCTCTGCGGCGTCATGGCCTCTGAGCTTGGGATCAACGTCAAGCAGGCGAAAAGAGCCGGTTTGCTGCATGATATCGGCAAAGCCGTTGATCATGAAATTGAAGGATCACATGCCAGCATCGGCGCCGAGTTGGCAAAAAAATATGGTGAATCCAGCGAGGTTGTCCATGCCATCGCGGCCCATCATGAGGATGTCCCGCCTGAAAGCATTCTTGATGTTCTTGTTCAGTCAGCGGACGCCCTTTCCGGTGCCCGGCCCGGTGCGCGCAAGGAAATGCTGGAAACCTATGTCAAGCGGTTGGAGGATCTGGAGAATATCGCCCAGTCGTTCCCGGGGGTGGAAAAGTCCTATGCCATACAGGCCGGACGTGAAATTCGCATTGTGGTCAACAGCGAGAATGTTTCCGATCCCGACGCGGTGATGATGAGCCGTGACATCGCGCGTAAAATCGAGAAGGAATTGACCTATCCCGGCCAGATACGGGTGACCGTGATCAGGGAAATGCGATCCGTTGAATATGCGAAATGATGTTTGAGTGAAGTTAGAATTCAGGAGTCGGAAGTCAGCATGAAAATGAGCATAGAAGAACAGGTGGCGCTCATTGAGCGCGGTGCGGTTGATGTCATTTCCCGTGACGATCTCGTCAGGAAACTGAAAAAATCCCAGGAAACGGGAGTTCCCCTGCGGGTGAAGGCGGGATTTGATCCTACCGCTCCGGACCTGCATCTCGGCCATACCGTGCTGATCCAGAAATTAAAGCATTTTCAGGATCTGGGGCACAACGTCATGTTTCTCATCGGTGATTTCACCGGCATGATAGGCGATCCCACCGGCAAATCCGAGACCCGCAAGCCTCTCACCCAGGACGATGTGGCGCGCAACGCTGAAACGTACAAAGAGCAGATTTTTAAAATTCTTGACCCGGAAAAAACCACGGTCATGTTCAACAGCCAATGGCTGGGGAAGATGACGTCCTATGATTTCGTCAAGCTGGCCTCCCATCTCACCGTTGCCCGCATGCTCGAGCGGGAGGATTTTCGCGAAAGGTTCGAAAATCAGCGGCCGATCAGCATTCATGAGTTTCTTTATCCGCTGATCCAGGGGTATGATTCCGTGGCCATGAAGGCGGATGTGGAGCTTGGCGGCACGGATCAGCTATTCAATGTTCTCATGGGCAGGGATTTGCAACGCGCGTGGGGACAGGAGCCCCAGGTGGTTATTACCATGCCCCTGCTGGAAGGCCTCGACGGGGTCAATAAGATGAGCAAGTCCCTGGGCAATTATATCGGCATAACGGACACGGCGGATGATATTTACGGCAAGATTCTGTCCGTCTCCGATGAACTGATGTTTCGTTATTACGATCTGCTCAGCGATTTGACAACCGAGCAGATCGCCTCACTGAAGTCGGACATGGATGCCGGCGCCATGCACCCGAAGGATGTAAAGAAAAAATTGGCCCGTGAACTAACCGCCCGTTTTTATGGCGCGGAATCCTCGCTGCGCGCCGAGGAGAATTTTGAGCGTATTTTCAAAAAACATGACCTGCCCGAGGACATTGCCGAGCTGGAAGTTGCTGCCGATGAACCTGCCATCTGGCTTCCTCGTTTGCTGACCATAGCCGGGATGGTTTCCGGCACCGGGGAAGGACGCAGGATGATTGCCCAGGGTGCGGTTACGGTCGATGGTGAAAAGGTTACGGATGTTGAAACCAAGGTGCAGTCCTCCGCTGCCGTGCTTCTCAAGGTCGGAAAACGTCGTTTCTGTCGGATAAAATTTGTTTGACACCCCCCTCCTTTTTATCCGTGACTGGGTTATTTGACCCAGTCACGGATGCGCCGTGTGTTTTTTTTGCGGGGATATGCCCCAGCTGTTTTTTTCATCTTTTCCCGTTGTCGGCGAGTCTTTTTTCTCTTTCTATTTTTCCCCTCACGCAATGCAATCCAGTCAATAAAATTACTCAATAGAAACAGGAAGTTGATTTTTTGTTTTCGTGCGGATCAGTTGTTTTATCGTCCGGGGGAATGAGAATTTCAGTTTTGCTGGATTGTTTTTTGGGAGGTATGTTTTTTGCAGTTTATAGTGACGCACGAAATGAATACATTTCGTTTCCCACCTTGCGTTTGCATGCAAAGGTCGGCAGCTTAGTTTTTTCGGCAATATGAGAAAGTGATTATGCGCCGTCAGGCGGGGGACTCGTTGTTTGCGAAACCTCATTCTCTAATTGCTTTATCTGGGAAAATAGGTAAGTTCATAGTATCAAGAAGATATTTTTCTTGCTTTGGGTAAGTCTGCAATTATTGATGAGGGAAACTTGTGGAAAGAGTCGTTTCTGATCTGCGATCGCTATATCGAAGTGCCAGGAGAATGGGGCGTTCCGACGAGGTCATGGTTCTTATGGATTATCTCGTGGAAGATATTGTCAGCTGCACCGATTTGGAACGTGTCCTCGTTCTGCGTCTTGATGATCGGGGGAAAAGTCTTCAGACCCAGGTTTTTTACGGGTTCCAGGATGTCGGCAGACGCCCTTTCCAGGTTGATTTCCAGCAGGTGAACGGCTTGTTGCGAAGGGTCTTTACCGACAGGGAGCCGCTGAATGTCGTCGGCTTTTCAGACTTGAAGGAGGAGAACTCCCCCCAGCCCCCCCGCGCCTGCGGCATACTGCGCGATGACTACCGAGGCAGGAATCATCTCAACAGAAGACAACGCGTCAATCTCTGTCTGCCCGATAATGCCATGCCGGATGTTGATCCCAATCAGTATTCGCGATTTCGTCATTTTTCGGTCATGAACCTGGACACCCATGATAAAACCGTCCATTATCTGATGGGAGAAGTGAACTCCTTTCTTATCCTTCCCATATGCGATGATAATGATTTTTACGGTTATGTTCTGGCGGATAAAGTCATCAGTCAGAAGCCGGTCACATACGATGAGATCAGGCTTTCCGCCGCAATAACCAGCCATGCGGCCCTTGCCGTCGGCCGGGCATTGAAGCAAAAAGAGATGCTGCGGAAGATTGCCCGCCAGCTTGCCGAGATCGAGTATCTGAAAAGTTTTTACGAAAGCATCATCCAGAATCTTCGCAGCGGCTTGATTACGGTTGATCAATTCATGAGAATTACCGATGTCAATCGGGCCGCCGAGATCATCCTCGGTTATCGTAAGGAGGAAATGCTCTCCCGCCAGCTTGATGATTTTCTTTCGCCCATGGATGGCAAGAAATGTCTTTTCCTTGATGCCGCAGATGAAATGGACAGCACCATGGGACATCTTTCCGAAGTGCCGATGAAAAAGAAAAGCGGTGAAATCTTTCCTGCCGAGGTCTGTTTCTCGGTTATTGCGGACAGCACCGATACGGTCACCGGTCTCAGTTGTATTTTCCGCGACATCACGGCAAAAAAAGTATTGGAGCAGGATCTTGCCCGGGTTGACAAACTGGCATCTCTGGGTGAAATGGCGGCGGGTGTTGCCCATGAGATAAAAAATCCCCTTGCCGGTATCTCCGGCGCCATGCAGATCCTGGCCCGTAACTTCAAGGAAGGCGACACGAATCATCTCATTTTTAATGAAGTGCAGAGTCAGGTGAAACGTCTGGACAATTTTATCAACAATCTTCTGCAGTTCGCCCGTCCGGGCCAATCCCAGTTTGCCGAGGTCGAGCTTGATAAGATTATTGATAAAGTTCTTTTTCTTTCGGCCTCGCAGTTGGAAGATAAGAAAATAAAGGTGGTGCGGGCCCTGGATGCTGATCTTCCCATGGCTCAGGGAGATGAGGGACAGTTGCAACAGGTTTTTCTCAACATCGTGTTGAATGCCATCGATGCCATGGCGCCGGGCGGCACCCTGACATTTCATAGTTGTGGACATGATGGCGGGGGTGCGGTGAAATCGTGTGCGAGTCCGGTGTGTCATTACCTCAATGGCAAACATGTGCGGGTTGCGGTGCAGGACAGCGGCAAGGGGATAGATCCGACATCAATGGAATCCATTTTCAACCCTTTCCATACAACAAAAAGTACCGGTACCGGACTCGGTTTGTCTATTTCCCAGCGGATCCTTGAGCAGCATGGCGGGACTATTTTTGTTGAGAGTGAGCCGGGGGTCGGATCGACATTTATTGTTTGTCTGCCGGTTGCCCGGGGTGGAGAGGCGGGCGAATTTGCCCAAAAAAGCATCTGATTTTCTTTCGTTCTCCGTCGATCGAACAGAACTGTTTCGTCCTGTCGGTAAGTTGTGCACATGTTGATGTTTTCCAATTCGAAGGTAACAAAAGTCTTTTTCGGGATTTTGAAATTCGCCGATGAAGCTATAAATCGGCGCCTCTTGCCGCACATCTACCTGAAAGGCCCGACGGAATGCAACTTGTAAAAAGTGAGATTATGATAGAACATCGCATACTTGTGGTTGATGATGAAAAGTTGGTCTGCTGGTCGTTGAGCCAGATGTTGAGCGGCGCGGGTTTTGTCGTGGAAACCGCCATGAGCGGCGCGGAAGCCAGGAAAAAGTTTCATGATTTTATTCCGGAAATGGTCTTGCTGGATGTTCGTCTTCCCGACGCCAACGGCGTTGATCTGCTCGGTGAATTCAAGGCACTGGAGGAAGATGTTGTCGTTATTATGATCACCGCCTATGCTGATGCCGATTCAGCGGTCAATGCCTTAAAGCGCGGGGCGGACGATTATATCGGCAAACCCTTTGATGTGGACAATATCCGCCATATTGTCGAGAAGGCCTTTGAGAAACGGCAACTGCGCACCGAGGTTGATTATTTCAGACGGGAAATCCGTAAAAAATATGATTATGACAATCTGATCGGCAATTCACCGAAGATGATCGAGGTGTTTAAGATGATCAAGGTGTGCGCCGAAACCGATGCCAAGATCGTTCTCATTCTTGGCGAGTCGGGCACGGGAAAGCAACTGGTGGCCCGGGCCATTCATTATCACAGTGCCCGTTCCCAGTCACCCTTTATCGAAATCAACTGCGCGGCCATTCCCGAAAATCTGCTGGAAAATGAACTTTTCGGCCATGAACGCGGTGCCTATACCGATGCGTCGGCAAGCCACAAGGGCATTTTCGAGTCGGCTGCCGGGGGAACGGTTTTTCTCGATGAAATTGGCGATATGCCCCTGCAGATGCAGGCAAAAATTCTCAAGGTCATTGATTCCAAACAATTTCGCCGGCTCGGGGGGGCCAAGGACAGGGATGTCGACGTCCGCATCATTGCCGCAACCAACCAGGATCTGCCCGGCATGGTAAAGGATAACCAGTTCCGCGGCGATCTTTTTTTTCGACTTAATGTGATGAATATTCCCCTTGCCCCATTGCGCGAGCGGAAAGAGGATATTCCTTCCCTGGCAAATTATTTTATCGGCAGATTAAACGAAGAGTATGGCCGGGCGGTCGACGGTATTACGCCTGAGGCCCTTGCCTGTCTTCAGCGTTATGAGTGGCCCGGTAATGTACGGGAAATGCGGAATGCCATGGAACGCGCCATGATGCTTGAGCCGGGCACCGTTATTACGCACGAGTTTTTTAATCAGCAGATCAGGGAATGTGCCCACGCTCAATCGGATGGGCTGAAACCCTCTCCCGTCAATGGGGCGCCGGCCGTGGGTGAGGATGGTTATATTACCCTTCCTCCCGGCGGCATCTCCATCGAGGAGGTGGAAAAGACGCTTATTGAGCAGGCCCTGGACCGTTTTAACGGCAATCAAACCAAGGCGGCTCATTGCTTGCGCATGTCACGTGATACCCTGCGTTACCGTATTAAAAAATTCGGCCTTCAGTCCATTGGCCGGGATGAATAACGGGTATTTTTCCGCCATTTTTCGTGTTGCTTCCCTCCTTTCCCTGCGCCGGACGTGCGTCTTTCTTGCCGGTTTCCTCGCTTTTTGTTTAATGTGTTCTCCCTTGTCTGCCCAGACGGTGAAAAATGGAAAGTTCGCGGCTCCTTCTTCGCGTTATCAGGTGGTGGCGGTTTATTCCCATGACCCGTCTTTTTTTACCCAGGGACTTGCCTATGACGAGGGGATGCTTTACGAAGGAACGGGCCGGTATGGGCAATCCATCTTATGCCGCCGCTCCATTGACGGCAAGATTAATGGAATCAGGCGGCTGCCGCCTTATTTTTTCGGGGAAGGAATCACCGTCTTTCAGGACCGGATCATTCAGCTCACCTGGAAATCCCGCCGGGGATTTGTCTGGGACAAGAAGAATTTGCAATTGCAACGTTCTTTTGCCTATCCAACGGAAGGCTGGGGTATCACCCATGACGGGCATTCCCTGATCATGAGTGACGGCAGCGCAATGCTGACCTATCTTCATCCGGAATCCTTCGACCTGGAAAAGAAAATTCACGTCACTGAGCAAGGCAGGGAAATTGTCCGTCTCAATGAACTGGAATATGTCAAGGGTGAGATATGGGCGAACATCTGGAAGGAAAAAAAGATTGCCCGCATTCATCCGGCGAGCGGCCGGGTGATCGGCTGGATTGACCTGACGGAGCTTGTCGATTCGTCCGCCCCCCCGGGGGAAGACAGCGTACTGAACGGCATTGCCTATGACCCGGAGGGCGAGAGGGTTTTTGTCACGGGGAAATATTGGGACAGGATGTTTGAAATCAGGGTGTCTTCTCCCTGATCCGTTTTTTTTCACTCGGACTGGAACGATTTCATCAACCGTCCCGGAACACGTCAATATGCGTTGATGCAAGGGGGGGCTTCCAAAAAAAGGAAGCCCCCCTTGTTGTTTCAGGGGATTACAACCTTGAGCGAAGGTTCCTCAAGATAGGTATAGGTGTAATTGTTGTAGTTCTGGTCGTAAGCCACGACCTTGATGTAATAGGTGCCGGATCGGGCATACTGGTGAGAAGTCGGGATTATCGGGGCATCGAGGATCGTTGTTTTCCTGTCTCCCCAGTAAAAATAGACCCTGGCCAGCGGGACTCCGGTTGTGGTCGTCGGCGGCACCGTTACGGTGGCGGTTCGTGTTGCCTGATCGACCGTCGCTCCCAGCGTCACCTCGCCCGTGTCTATAATTTCCTTGGCGGTTACGGAATTTATTTTGTCCTCATTCATGGAATGATTCTTGGCGTCCCAGACATTCCAGGTGACCTGATAGGTGCCGGGTGCCGGATAAATGTGGCTGGTGGCGCAGTTGCCGGATTCATCGACGGAGCCGTCGCCCCAGTCAAAGGTGCAGGTGTAGGGAAGATTGCAGGGGGGTGTCCCGCAGTCGGTGACGTTCACCTGGAAGTTGACTTCGTTTGATTCATCTCCCTGGGTGATGGACGGGGAGGCGTAGAGGTAGAAATTACCCCAGCGGATCGGGGTGTTGAAACCATAGTAGGCGTGACAGGAGTTGGTGGAGCAGGTTCCGCCTCCGGCGTCATATTCATAGACAAGATTGAGCAGGCGATCCTGGCCGTTGGCGAAAAAGGTCGGAGCACCGATGACATCATACCAGCCGTTGCCGTGATTGCCGGTGGGGGCAATGGCTGTGTTGTCGGTGGTGGTGCCGTAATGACAGATTTTGCAGGTAAATCCGGCCATGATGTGGCGCTGATGACTGTTTGATTTGGGTTGATCCTGGGCATAGGCCGGCGGGTAACTGTGGCAGGAGGCGCAGTCCGTGCTGCCGGTTGTCCAGGACGGAGACGGCTGATTGGCGAGCTCTCCCGTGGACACCGAGGTGCCGTCACTGTGGCAGTAAACCACGCAACTCATGGAACCTCCCGTTGTTATCGACGTGCCGTTGGTGCCCTCATAGCTGTATGCCGGGTTCAGGGTTTTGCCGTCGTAGGCGTTGCCCGCCGTATTTTGACCGGCAATGTCAAAGCCGATCTGCAGCCTGTAGTCATCAACAATGGGAGTTGCCGGCATTCCGTCGTAATGGCAGGTTTCACAGGAAATGCCGTTGTCCACCGCATGGGTTGCATGTGCGCCGGCGCTTGTTGCGCCGGTGGGTTCCGGATTCCAGATCAGCCCGTCCTGCTGCACACCGTCGACAATTGGGGGAAATCCATGGCAGGCGTTACAGCTCGGACGGAAACCGAGTTCGTGCTCGTGGCAGGTAACGCAGGATTCACCGTTGAAGTGGTTTGCCCGGCTGCCGTCGTTGCGCCAATATTTGGTCTGGGTATGGCAGACCTGGCAGATGCCGGTGGGGCTGGCATCATTTCCCGTGCCCGTTTCATCATGGGCGAAACCGGACGGCCCGGGAAAAATGACGGGCAACGCGCCAATTGTCGGCTTGATATACTGGCCGTAAAGGATTTTGAAATCACGCACGGTGCCGATGTGACTGATTTCTCCCTGCACGGTGATACTCGTCGCGTCGGCGGCAAGGATTTCCGAAGAAAAATCAACATATTCTCCCTGTTCATTTTCCCACGTCAATCCTTCACTCATGAAAAGCAGCCCTCGCTCCGCTCCGGTTTTGGCGTTCCAGGCGACGGGATCTTGCCAGGCGGGATCGTTTACGGTCAAGCTGTTTATGGTAAAGGTGGTGGTGCCGCCTCCGGAGGTGTAGCCGCTGAATGTGCCCGAGACAAGCGGGGTGGCGCACTGGTCCGACACATGGGGATTATGACAGTCAACGCATGATCGTTGCCAGACTCCGTATTTTTCGCTTTGCATGACGGCGCTGGAGTGGGTAAGCATGGCGGGCGCGCTGGTTTTCGAATAGTTTCCCCCGCTGCTGTTGTTGTGGCAAAAGCCGCAGTCCGTCGGGGGGTCCATGTGATTTTGGTGGCAGTCAATACAGTCGATTTCATGGGAAAGCCAGTGCGGGGCGGCATTGGCATGGGCAATTTGCGGCAGCGTTACTGTTCCCAACACCAGCAGGCTGTTTATTATGATCTTTTTCATTGTATGTTTTCTCCTTCAGATCAGTTTTGCGGAACAGTTACGGGAATGTTGGCATGGAACTCCGGGTAGGTGATGACATTGTCATATACGCCGTAGCGGATATAGTAGGTCCCCGGGCTGCTGTAGGTGTAACTGAACTGCTGGCCGGAAGGCGTATCGGCAAGAGGCGGATTGAAGGGGTAGGTGACAAAGCCTCCGGGACCCCAGTCGATGATCGCCTGTCCCGAACCGGAATGGCCGCAGGCCGCATAGTCGGGGTCATAGGACTGATCCGTCAGGGTGACCGTGAAGCCGTTGACGGAAGCGGTTACCGCGACCGTCGGCAGGATATTCGGGCTGCTGGTGAAACTTACCGTTGTTGTCAGGTTGTTCGACCTGCGGCCCGAGGCGTCCCTCACATAGGAGGTGATTGTTTTCGAGGTTGCGGTGTCGAGATAGGTGTGGGTCTGGATCCGGTCCGGCCCCGTATAGTCAAAGATCCCGTCGCTTTCCCAGTCGATAAAATAGGTGTATGGCGCGGTGCCGGAAGAGGCGGTGAGGGTCAGCGTGATATCGCCGCAGACCAAGCCGGCGGTGTAAGAGGCATTGGCGCTGATCGGTGAGCTTGAACCCCAGGAGATGGTTTCCGACATCAAGCCCCGGTGGCAGGTAATATTGGAGCAGGTACCGCCGGCCGGGTCAAAGGTGTAGGTGAAATTAACCGGAATCAGGGTTCCGCTGTTCTGCCGGTATATGACGTTGGTGTCCGGGACAACGTTGTACTCCCGGTTCACATGGTTTCCTTTATTGGTAATCGTCGATCCGTCCGTGGTTGTTGTAAAATGGCAGACATGGCACGGGTTGGCATCGAGATTGAGAGAACTGTCGAACAACTGGAGGTGGCGGGCATGTCTGTTCGCCTTCGGAGATCCGGCAGGGTATGCCGGGCCGTAGTCATGACAGGATGAGCAGTTCGTTGAGCCGTCCCAGGCCGGGGAGCTCTGATGGGGGCCGGGATAGGTTGTCGGGTCGGCAAAGCTTGTCGCAACCGCGGTACCGTTGCTGTGGCAATAAAAGTTTTCACAGGTGGTAGCGGTTCCGGCCGCGATGGTTGTTCCGTTTGTTCCCTGATATGTGTATGGGCCGGCCAGGGTTTGTCCGTTATAGATGGAGCCTGAACCGGAAAAGCCGCGCACGTCAAAGCCCATTTGGATACGGTAATCGTCGGAGATCGGGCTGTCCGGCATGCCGCCGTAATGACAGGTGTAACAGGAGTAACCGTAACCGCTTGGATCGGCATGGATCCCATGGGCACCGGCACTTGTGGAGCCGGTCAATGCCGGGATCACGACAAGTCCGTCTTCCGCTTGCGGGGCATCGACCACAGGGGGGTATCCATGGCAGGCAATGCAGTTCGGCCTGAAACCGTCCTTGTGTTCATGGCAGAGCACGCAACTGTACGATGCATTATGGCCGTCGCCGAATGCGGCGGTGTAATGGTTTGTGGATGTGTGGCAGACCTGGCAGACTCCATCAAAGGGGGCTGTTGATCTCGCATAATCTGTTCCGGTGGCGTTGGCGGTGAAAGAAACGGCAACGGTGCTCACCGGAATGCCGAACTCGCCGTCTGACTCTTTTGACACTGCGTCGTGGATCATGGCGATATTGGTGTCGCCATGCGGGTCATGGCAGTCCCAGCAGAAGGAGCCGCCGTCGCTCAGCTCGTTATGGCGCCCACCCGCGTGATTTTTGTCGATTTTCACCACCGAGGTGATTGCAAAGAAATTTGTTTCACTTCCATCAGGATCATAACCGGGTGCGTTTCCGGCATGGCAGACGAGGCAGACGCTGTTCTGTCCGTCGGCACCCGCGGTGCCGGTGTTGGCCAGCCTGAAAGGATTGGCCGGGTCTCCGTGCCGGATATCGGTCTTGTGGCAATAGTCGCAGGCATTGCCGATGGCGGTCCCGCCGTGACCGTTTGTCTGCCAGTCGACCGTGTCGATGACTGCGGCGATGAAGTTCATCTGGAAATCATTGACATCCCCCGCGCCGAGATGGCAACTTGCACAGGTGCCCTGCGGTTTAGTCGGTGTCCGGCAACCGGTGGTTTCGTGGCAGTCCATGCACGCTCCCATGGCAACAACAGGCGTCGCCACGAACGCAAAGCCGGCCAATAAGCAGGTTGTTGCAATTTTCTTTTTCTTCACTTTTCCCTTCCCCCCCCAATTTTGATTTGACTCCGGAAAAAGTTTTGGTTCTTCCGGGTTGTTAGGCAAAAAGTCATAATGTAATGCCGCAAAAAACGTGCCGTTTTGTTAGGTTGTGGGAGGTAATTTTGGTAAATTGCTGATTTGATGAAATAAAAAAAACAAAGTCAAATGGGGGCAGATGGCGGTTGCTGGGGGATTTGCACAGAAATGGGGCTATATGGCCCAATAGCAGGGTATTTCACCCTGTTGTAAAGGGGTTGACGGTTTACAGTTTCGGGAAGTGAAATTCTCTCCTTTGCTGCAAACCGTCACCCGTCAATGAGAAACTTAGGGATAGGTGTATGTCGGGCCGCCGTCATGGCTGATCCCATGACAGAGAAGGGCGCACCTGCCGGAACGGGTGCCGAGATCGTCAAAAATCGGTGTTGTATTCGTCCCATAGGGGGAAACAATGGCCGCATCGAAGTTGATCAGATGGGTATGGTCGCCGTTGCCGTCATTTTGCACCCCGTGCGGGTCATGGCAGGCGGAACAGGGCGCCCCGTGCTTAACCACGTGTCCCCTGTGACCGGCGTCGCGTGGTTCACCGTCTGCATTGTAATCGCTGGCATTGTAAAAACCCTGGTCGTCGAGCAGTTTGGTGCGGTCGTGACAGCGGTAACAAAGGGCATACGCGGTTTCACTTTCCGGCTGTCCGTCAAAGGTGTCATAGCGCTGCCGGAGAATCGGCCGGTAAATTGAGCCATGGGGGCCGCGTGGCCCGCTTCCGCCGATGGCGGCGGAGTCATTGCCGTCATGGCAGTCGATGCAGCGTATCATGCTGGAGGCGGTCAGTTCCGGTTCATGGGTGCTGGGCAAACTCGGCATGTCCGGGTTGCGGCCGATGGCGACAACCGGGTGATACGAAGGGTTGGAGGGAGAAAATTCATTAATGGTGTTGTTTTCGTTGAGCCAGCGGGTGATAAGGGGGATGGAGTTGCTGGAGTCGCCATGGCATTTGAAGCAGAGCTCGTATTCATAAACCAGCGGATCGATGACAACCGTATTTTTATCCTTGCCGGCAACCCCGGTCAACCGACCCGAGGCATTGGGAACCACGGCCTGATCGCTGTTGACGGCATGCGGATTGTGGCAGTCAACGCATTCCACATGGCCCTGCAGAAAGGTCAGATCTTCCGCCGGATCATGGGCGTTTCCCGTGATATCGATGGTGGTTGCCTCAATCGGATGATGGGACATCTTGGTGAACTGGGATTTGATGTCCAGACTCGCCACTGTTCCGTCATGACAGGGGTAGCAGTTTTTTTCTTCCTCAAGCTGGTGCAGCAGTCGCTTTGCCCCTCCGGCCCCGTGGGGTGTATGGCAGCTTGCGCAGGCGTGTTCCGCGACGGTGCGGGGAATTGCCATTTCACCTTTCATCCATGTTTTCGACGATGTGGCATGGCTTGATCCGCTCCAGCCGGTAATATTGGTATGGCAGGTGGTGCAGAGGGCGGAATATTGATTACCCATGACAAGAAATTTGCCAAAGGTGTCATCGTGCGGATCGTGACAGGTTGTGCAATGGATATTGCCGGTTCCGTAAGTGCGCAGGCCCGGCGGGATAATCGGCGACAGCTCCGGATTGGGAAGCGCTTCGTAATAGTTGAAGGAAACGGGATGATCGTTGGAGATATTGGTGCCGAGATTGCTGCGTCGGGCGGTGAGTTCCATATTCATCTGAATGCCTTCCGCCGGCTGCAGAACATTGCCCAGGGCAATGGTGCCGTCGTGGCAGCTGAGGCAGAGGCGGGTCGGACCCGCCGGCTGCTGGGGAGCGGCGCTTAAGGTGCTGCTTTCGTAAAGGGTATAGTTTGTCGGTTGCAGGTTCCTGTTCCACAGCGGGGTATAGGGGGCGGCGTTGTGGGGGGTATGACAGAAAATGCAGATGCGATCCTCGGTGAGCGCGCGAATCTCTCCCGGTCCGGTAACGGACAGATTGTGCTTGGAATCGACGATGCTCATCCCCGCGTTCGCGGTTCCCGTGAGAAGCTGGTATAAAAGAAGAATGGCAAAGGGGCTGACCTGTTTCATTGCACCGCACCTCATTTGCTGGGCTCTTTCCGGGCTTGCGGCCCTGTCAGGAGTTCAAAAATTTGAATACGCCGGTTATAGGTGTCACAGACGTAAAGCAGGTTGGCGACTGTATCGACGAAAAGCCCGGAAGGCATCCAGAACTGACCGGGGCCGTTTCCCTGTGAGCCGATGGCGAGCAGATAGGTGCCCTGACGGTCAAAGATCTGGATAGTATCGAAAAGTGTTTCAGCCACATAGATAAAGCCGTTGGCATCGGCGCCGATTCCCTTTGGGCTGGCGAAGTCTCCCGAGCCGTTGCCGTGCCGACCGAAAGCGCTCCAGGTACCGTTGTCGGGATTGTGGATCTGGGCGCGGAAATTCATGGAGTCGCTGACGTAAATGTTCCCGGACGGGTCGGAACCCAGGTGGGTGGGGAAATTAAGAAATCCTGTTTTCTCTCCCCGCGAGCCGACTGCGGTAATGAATTCGCCCAGACGACTGAAAACCAGGATCCGGTGAGTCAGGGTGTCGGAAACGTAAATGCGTTTATCGAGTGGGTTGAAGGTAATGCCGGTGGGGCGTCCCAGTGGGTTGCCGGCTGCCTCGGAAATCGACTTGAGATGATTGCCGCTGGCGTCGTAAATGACAATTTTATTGATCTGCGAGTCGGTGACATAGAGATTGCCCGCATCATCAAAAGCGACTCCCACCGGTGACTCAAGTCGTTGCCGTTCCCCGGCCATGACGATCATTTTGTATTCTTTCAGTGCCGGAATGAACAGGTGAACTCCCTGGCGTTCCTGGTCGGCGATGGCCATGCGGTCGTCCGGTCCGATTGTCACCGCAACGGGCCGGAGTATTTTTCCAGCCGGGCTTTTCCCGACAAGAATGGTGGCCAGCGATCTGCCTGTCGGTTCAAACTCCCTTATTTCTCCGACATAGCGAACCTTGCCGTCCGCACCCGGTGGCCAGCGGATCTCATCTCCACTTTTCACGGTGACCGGCTGCCATTCGACGGCGGCGCAACCGGCCAGGATTCCGGAGATAAGGAGCGCGAAGAGAAAAAAAGATACGAAAGAGAGTGGGCTTTGTTTCATCATGGTATGGTTTGCGGTTTACGGTTGACGTGCCTTTCGTTGATCTTTAGGCACTTCATTCGTCAACTTCTCATTTCCCTTCATCCTTCAAGAGTTCATGGGTAATTTTGATATCCGCGCTTTTCACCAGATTATTGCGCCATTCCGTCAGCATTTCCTGGCGTTTGTTCCGTTTCAGTTGCGCGGAGATTGCCGACTTGGCCTGATCCGCCGGGGTTTCCACGGCAGGTTGGTAATGGTCAAGTTTGATCAAATGGAGAGTGCCGTCAATGACAAGGGGGCCGGACAGGGTGCCGGGTTGCATTTTTCTGGCCGCTTCATAGAGCCCTGCTCTGTCCTGGGGAGAAACGCTGACTCCGCTTTCCACAACAAAGCCGTCGGGTGCGAGCCCGCTGGGAGTATTGTTGTGTTCCTCGGTAATTTTTTTTGCTGTTTCTTCCACCTTTTTGACGGCGGCAGGGTCGTTGGGATCAAGAAAAAAGATGACGTCGGTGATGGTCACCTGTTCCGGAGCGGTGAACTGGGCCTTATTGGCATTGTAGACCTTGTCCACCTCCTCCGGGCTGACCATTGCTTTTCGGTAAACGTCCTGGTTGATGGCCTCTCTGACGACAAGGAAGCGGCTGATTTCGTTTGTGACATCAGCAATCGTCTTTTTTTGTTCCGCCAGCGATTTGTCAAAGGATTCCCGGCCCCCGGCGGCGCTGATTTTCGCATCAAGATGTTTCTGCACTGCCGCCGGATCGGCCGTGATGCCGAGGGATATGCCTTTTTGGTAGGCAAGTTCTTCCATGGCCAGTTCCTGCAGGGCATCATAGCGGAGCTTGCGGCTCATTTCGGCGGACATCTCCCGTCCGCCGTAGCCGCCCCGCGTCATGAGGGTCATGATGGACTGCATCAGTTCCCCCATGGTGATTTCCCGGCCGTTGACATTGGCGACAATGATGTTGGTGTTGCCCTGGTGGCCCATGAGAGCCGGGTCCAGGGTGTCAGACTCTCCGCCATGGGGAGAAGTCATGCCCGATCCGCCCTCCGGCGCGCCCATGCCCTTGAAGGCAGGCGAGAGAGAGGGGGTCGCCAGCAGCAATCCGGCCGTGATGGAGGTCATAAGAAGAAATTTTTTGGTGAAGATGCGTTTCATTATTTGTCCTTTTTTGAAGTATCGATTTTCTGGTGCGAGAGGTTTATTTTGACTCCGGATTCCTGACTCCTGACCATTATTTTTTTACAGAAGTTTTCGTTTAATCATAAATCGCACCTGGGTGTAGGACCGGGTGGTGTCGCTGTCGGCAATGGCCGAGTCCGACGTCGTATAGGAAGCGGAGAGGTTCAGGTCAAGCTTGCCCACATGCCAGACAAGGGAGGAAAAAAATGAAAGAATGGTTGATTCTCCCAGCCCTTGGTAGAGCGTGTAGTTGCCGCTGAGGGAGGCATTCAGATTTTTCTCCGGCAGCACCGTCTGCAGTTGGGCCTGGGCGGTGTAAAACTGTTCCGAAAAACTGTTTGACGGCTCCTGACCGAGGACGTCGAACTGGGTGGTTTGGACGTCCTCAAAGGAAAGGGAAAGAAATCCCGTGGTCGAGGTGGTGATGTCTCTGCTGTAGCCCACATAGGTGGTAAGCCGGTCTTCGTCGGTGACATTGGAGCGAAGCCAGTTTTGGGTTATATCCCCCCTGAAGGGCGATTTTTCGAAACCGATGCCGAGACTGTGGGCTTTGGAATGGGCCGGTTCGCCAGGATAATAGCCGTCCAGTACCGTCTGGTCGTTCTGGATATAGGAATAATGCGGGGTGATCAGGTTGCCGAACAGGGGGAGCTGCAGGGAGGAACCCCAGCTTTTGCTTTCCAGTTCATAATCAGCCGCGACAAAGGAGTAATCCACCCTGTATTGGTAATCCCAGGTGTTTCCCACCGGGTTTTCCAGTTCATCAAGGGATTCCGGCATGATCGTGACCCTGTAATAGGCGCCGATCCATTCGATGCGGTAGTGGATGCCTTCGTTCAAAAGAAGTTGCAGGTTATTATCGTTATGATCGATGATATAGACCTGGATGGAGTCCCGGGTAATGGTCTGCGGTTGGTAATTGATGGTGAAAAATTGCTTTGCCGCATCAATGGAATGGACCTCGAACAGGATGGTGGGCGCCCCCTGGTTGTCCGCGTAGGCAAGCCCGTTCCACACCCCGGCGAGAACGGACCCCCAGGGGATTTTTTTTGCATAATCAAAACCAAGGCGGTAATTTTCCTGCTCCATTTCGCCGCCGGTGGCATCAGTGGTCTGGTATCCGGCGGCAAGGGAGGAGGAAAGGCTTTTGAACAGACGGTGATGGAGCCTGAAATTGTACCGGTCCGATTCGGTGGAAGTGGCCGACCTGTTTTCATCCCGGTTGAAGTTCGACTCCATGCTGCTTTTGTTATAGGAGATGGTCGAGTCGAAATTGTGCGGCAGATCGAATTGCAATTCGGAAAAGAGCTGTTCCTGTTGTGTCTCGAATTCATTTTCTGCTTCATTGATGAATGATTCGCTTTCATCCTCCTCGTCCAGGGTCCAGTTGCTGTAGAAGCGAATCTTTTCGAAGTTTTTGGTGAACCCAAGGTTATACTGGTCGCGGACCGTATCGCTCTGCCCGTCATAACGGGAGCTGGTGGTGTGGCCGTATGTGCCGTTGGCGCTCAGGTCGGAGAGGTAATAACTGAGACTGTAGAGGATGTTTTCATGCTCCGATGACGATGAGGCCGTCGTTTCCCGGTTGGTGTATGTCAGCGCGGACGACCAGGGGCGTTCGTCATAGAGGGCCCTGGCGCCGTGTTCGTAAAAAACGGTTGAGCCGCTTTCCCCGGCATTTCCGCCGGTCATCGGGGTTGCGCGCAGGAAATAAAGCTCAAGATTATACGGGTGGGCGGGCAGGATCTTGAATCGTTGTTTGAACTGGGTGGCATTGCCGTCGTAGTAGCTTTCCGTTTTTCCGTTGTTGTCGATATTTTCCTGCTGCAGGCCGAGGCCGACGGAGGTCTCCAGGCTGACGAAAAGCGGACTGTAGATATAACCGTAGCCTTTGGTCGAAATCCCTTCCTGCATGAGAAAGTCCTGACTTGTTCTATTGTTGTCCCCGCTGATCCGGTCGCGCTCGTAGATTCCCTGGATGCCGAAATCAGCTTGAAATTCTTCGTATTTGGGCACAAACTGTTTTGCCGCGGCCAAGGCGCGGCCGTCCGGCAGCAGACAGACGGCAAGAACCGCCGGAAGGAAAAACGGCAGGCCCGTTTTCCCCTGTTTTTTGAAAACTCGTCGTCGCATCAGCGCAGCGTGGTCGTCTTATTTGCCTTGTTGCTGCCAGAGCTTCAGCTTTTCTTCCGCCTTTTCGACCAGTTCCTCTTCGCTTGGATAGTTTCTTCCTTTTTCCTTGCCGAAGGCGTAAACGTTCACCAAGCGGTCACCGAACTGACTGGTGACAAACACCAGTGATTCAATTTCGAAATTCGGGTCGGCATAGTGGCGGAAGTAGTCGATGTTGTCATAGTCGATAAAGACATCGGCGGGCAGAAAAAGATTGCCCGGTCTGGTGCCGGAGCCGCCGAAGAAGAGGAGCAGCTGGCCGTCCGCGCGAAAAATCTGCACATTTTCAAAAGCTGCGTCCACGACAAAAACGCGGCCCTTGCGGTCGACCGCGACCCCGCGCGGCCGGGCGAAATGACCAAGGTTGGCGCCGGGTCTGCCGATGGCGCTTCTTTGGTGTCCGTCACGATCGTAGACCACGATCTGAAAACGGCCGGAGTCACTGATATACAGCAGTTCATCCGGGCCGATGGCGATGCCGGTGGGAAGACCCAGGTTTTCCTCCGGCTTGTTGCCCCGGCCGAAGGCGGTGATCTTTTCCGTTGATTTGATATCAAAGACCTTGATTTCCCGATCCTTGGAGTCAACCACATACAGCAGGCCCTGGTAAGGAACGGCATCAACCGGCTTCCATTGGCCGGGAACGCCGAAACTTTTCACGAAAAAATCATTCTTGTCATACATCAAGACCTCGCCGCGCACCGTGTCGGCGACAAATCTGTTCCCCTCTTCATCCAGGGAAATATTAAGCGGCTGCACAACCTTGCCGAGCCCTTTTGCCCCCTCCATCTGGTGGAATTTTTTGTTCTTGACGTCGAAAACAACCAGGGTGGACTGGGAATCGCAGACATAAATCTTGCCGTTGCTGACGGCAACACCGTAGGGCTTGACGAGCTGGTGGCCCTGCTGTTGCTCGCCGGTGAGAAATGTGTCAAAGGCGCTCGACTCGGATACCACGTCGCTGGATGATGTGTAGCTGGTGAGGTATTGCAGCCGGGGAGGGGCCGGAGGGTCGGGGAAAAAAACGTCGGCCTCCCGTTCCGCCGGTTTGGGTGTGGTGACGCAACCGGCAAGCAGGAGTACGACGCCGAGAAAGGAAAGAAGCAGCGTGTTGCGGAGAAAGTCTTTTACCTTGTTCATCAACACCACCTTTTGTCTACGAGTTAATTTGAGAAACGGCTGCAAATCCGGAAATTTCCCGCCTCTGATTCCGGAATGACAACAGGGGAAATGCCTTTGCGTTGTTTTCCGTCATCCGTGCATCGCGAAATTACCAGCATGACGGTACGTGGATTTCCGTCTCATTCATGCAAAAATAATTCCGTAAAACGTAAACCGGAAACCATAAACCGTCAACCGCTATTGCACGGAGGCCGAAAGAGCGGCTGCCGTCAATGAAAAACATGAACCGCCGAACGACTGGAGCGGTACACGGAGTGGTGACGGAATAATTTTAGAAGACAAAAGGCATCTCGTAACGGTTCCTCAGTAATACGGGATATGCGGCAAATTGGGCAAGATTTTTTTTCGCCCGGGAAAATCCAGGGCAAACCACCCGGCAATTGGGGGGAAAAGCGCAGTGGGTGGGGCATATGGCCCGATCGGGTCGCGGCAGCGGAGAAATGGAATCCCGAAGAAAGGATGCTTTGTTTCGTAACATGCTGAATTGAAGAGGAAAAGTTTGAAAGAATACGTCTTGGCTCTTGTTGGCATGGCCTGTGCACATACGAAAGACAGAAGATGATCATATCGTGATCATACTTGTAACGCGCTCATGGAATTTGGGGAAATTCATGGGACGTTGTCCTAATCGAGGACAACGAAATAAAAAAAGGTGACTACTGTCAAAAATGACAAATGTCGCAAGTCAGGAGGAAAAAAAGATGATGAAGAAAAGTATTCTTATAGCTGCAGCATTCGGTCTCGTGGCGGTTGGTGCTGTTCAGGCGCAGAACTCAACCACCGGTTCAATGAATGCTCCGGCCGGTACCGGTATTGTCGGTTCAAAACATGACCTGAGCACCGCCACCGGCGTCGGCGGTCTCTATGGTCAGACCGATACCCTGGACCGTATCTGTATTTACTGCCATGCACCTCACCATGCCATGCAGGAAGCTGATTCCGCCGGTATCGCTTATCTGCCCCTGTGGAACCATGGGGTCACCACCCAGTTCTACAATCTGTATGAAAGTGATTTCGGTGACGGGCCTGCCGAGTCAGGTCTGGCCGGAGTTGGTGTTGATGCCGATCCCGCTCAGTTTGCCGATCGCCATCTGTTTAACGGACGCGGCACCCTGGGCAATCCCGGATCGGTTTCCCGTCTTTGCCTTTCCTGCCATGACGGTTCCGTGGCGGTTAACGAGTACGGCCGTGATCCGCAGCGCGCTAATTCCCAGAAACACGGCGTCGCAACCATCGCCGACCAGTTCATGATCGGCGGCGGCGGCAACCTGACCAACCATCATCCCATCGGTTTCAGCTACCTTGACGTTGTAACCGTTGACGATGAGATCGCCGATCCCGACACCGT
>AMWB02067361.1_pt1 | contig 23828 bp, 20 predicted proteins | sample 200311 | NCBI WGS metagenome assembly AMWB02 (sample SAMN02737377, study PRJNA173069) | bioreactor metagenome | biome: anode biofilm in microbial fuel cells | place: USA: California | collected 2010-12-16 | reverse complement strand
ACAACGGTTTTCAAGACCGCCGCATTCGACCGCTCTGCCATTTCTCCATTGGCGCGGCAAAAATACAAACTTTTCGCTTGTAAAACAGACCCCGTTGCAAAATTTGCCATATCCTGACTTATCTATGCCAATAACTGATTAAAGGGCGATTTTTTATGTGTTTTATATATCTTTGTCAATATATAGGCGCCAATAATTCCCAAATTAATCAGCCATGAAAAGAAATATAATCGTAGTAATCTCCACCCTGCTTTTATTGATTTTTTCTAACCTTGAGGCAAAAAACATACAGGCTTTTTTGAATTACGGCACCTTCAATGTGCCCGGAAAAGGTCCCTATATCGAAACCTATCTCTCTGTTGCTGGTGAATCAGTCATTTATGTAAAGAATGAGGCGGGAATGTTCCAGGGAAGCATTGAAGTGACGTTTATCTTCCGGCAAAATAATGAAATCAAGGAGTTTGACAAATACCAGCTCTTCAGCCCTGAGGTGGCTGACACCGGCCTGATCGATTTTAGCTTTCTTGATCAGCAACGCTACTTTATCCCTTCAGGCGATTACGAAATGGAAATCATTATCGCCGATCTGAATGCCGGGAAGAAGCCATTCTCCGCTATCCAGCCGGTAACCATTGATTATAACGATCTGAGCATTTCCGTTTCCGGCATTGAACTGGTTAAATCATTCACACCGGCCACCGAACAAAACATCATCACAAAAGGTGGTTTCGACCTGATCCCGCTTGTCCATAACTTCTTCCCCGAATCCATCAGTAAGCTTACTTTTTACGCTGAAATATATAACTCTGACAAAAAGCCCGGCCCCGGTGAAAAATTCCTGGTGGTCAGCTCGGTTAAATCATTTGAAACCGGCAAAGCACTAAAAGGCTTTGTTTCTTATAAAAAATTTGAAACACGGCCTGTGGTACCGGTACTGAATGAGTATGATATCACCCGGTTACCCAGCGGAAACTACCTGATCACAGTGGAGATCAGGGACAAATCGAATGAACTGATTGCACGCAATGAGGTTTTCTTTCAGCGCAGTAATCCCAACATGCAGTTCGACCTGGAAGACATAGCCTCTATCGATGTGAATGCGACTTTTGCCAGTCAAATCACCAGCGAAGATACTCTGCAGGAATTCATCAAATGTCTCGACCCGATTGCCACGGAAATTGAAAAGACTTTCATCTATAAACAATCCAAGGTAGCCGACCTGAAAACCAAACAGCAGTTCTTCTACAACTTCTGGCTTTCCCGCGATCAACTTAACCCGGAAAATGCCTGGCGTGAATATTATGAGCAGGTCCTGATTGTGAACGGGGCTTATAAAACTCCCGTCAGTAAAGGATATGAGACCGACCGCGGCAGGGTTTACCTGAAATACGGCCCACCGAATATCATCAGTGAAAGTTATAACGAACCCAGCAGTTATCCTTACGAAATCTGGCATTATTATGAACTTGGCGATAACCAGCGAAATAAAAAGTTCGTTTTCTACACCCATGATATGATCACCAATGATTTCAAACTCCTCCATTCGGATGCCATCGGTGAAGTCTCCAATTATAAATGGCAGGTCTTCCTGAACAGTCGATGGTACGACCCCTATAGCGTTGATATAGATCAGGCTCCGGATATTTACGGTGGAAAAGCCGACGACTATTACCGAAATCCCCGGTAAGGCATATTACTTACGTTTTATCCAGAGTTGTTATCTTTGCATCCTGTCTGTTAGAATGAGCGGATGATTATTTTTTATTATTTATTCAGAACCATTTCATTTTTCGTGGCAAGGCTCCCCTTCCCGCTTATTTATATTCTGTCGGACCTGACTGGTTTTATCTTACATTATATAATAAGATACAGAAGAAAAATCATTTTAAGTAACCTGCGGCGTACTTTCCCTGAAAAATCCAGCCGGGAAATCAGGCGGATCATGTATTTATATTACCGCAACCTGGCCGACCTTATTTTTGAAGTCATCAAACTGGAACATATTTCTAAAGAAACCATTAATAAACGTTTCACATTCAATGGCCTTAATATTCTTCAAAAAGCGTTCAGTGAAGGGAAAAGTGTCATCGTTTCCATCGGTCACTGCGGAAACTGGGAATGGATGGGAACGGCACTGGGCATTGATTTGCCCGTAAAAGGCTTTGCGATCGTCAAGCCTCTTTCGGAGAAACATTTCCACCATTACCTTGAAAAACTTCGTCACCGGCTTAATCCAGGCAGCACCATTGATTTTCAGCACACCTACCGCAATCTCGTCAAAAATCAAAAATTAATGGTGACCTTCAATGTTTTTGCAGCCGATCAAACCCCAACCCGTTCGGATGTGAACTACTGGAGCATGTTCCTGGGACAGGATACCCCATTCTATACCGGGATTGAAAAAATAGCCCGATCCCTTGATTTTACGGTTGTTTTCATGGATATTTACCGGGTGGGAAGAGGCCGGTACAATGGAGACATTCACCTGGTCACGGATCATCCGAAATCCACCGGAGAATTTGAAATTACCGAGAACTATATCCGTCATCTGGAAAGCGCTATAATTCAAAGGCCTGATAACTGGCTATGGTCACACCGGAGGTGGAAATTCGAAAGAATCAGCTCCAGGGATTCAGCTTTTTGAATGCTTCGTAATTTAATTTACCTTTGAAGCAGTAAAGAATTACTTTGAAAACAGCCGTCGTCATACTCAATTGGAATGGAAAAAAATTCCTGGAAAAGTTTCTTCCGGGTGTGATCCGGCATAGTATAAATGATGCTGAAATCATCATTGCCGATAACGATTCCTCGGATGATTCTCTGGAATACCTTGAAAAAGTCCATCCGCAGGTCAGGATCATCAGGCTGAATAAGAATTTTGGCTTTGCCGGCGGTTATAACCTGGCGCTGAAGGAAATTAAAGCCGATTACTACATTCTGCTCAATTCCGATATTGAAGTTACTGAAAACTGGATTCCACCGGTGATCAGCGTTATGGATGCCGATCCTTCCGTTGCGGCCTGCCAGCCTAAGATCAGGTCGTACAATGATTCGGAAAAGTTCGAATATGCCGGAGCTGCAGGTGGATTTATTGATAAGTACGGCTACCCTTTCTGCCAGGGAAGGTTGTTCCAGGAACTGGAAACCGATGAGGGCCAGTATGATGAAACCCGGGAAGTGTTCTGGGCTACAGGAGCCTGCATGTTTGTCAGGTCAGATGTGTTCCATAAACTGGGTGGATTTGATGATGAGTTTTTTGCGCATATGGAAGAGATCGATTTTTGCTGGAGATCGAAAAACCTTGGCCATAAGATCATGTATTGCCCGGATTCTGTGATTTTTCATATCGGTGGCGGAACACTGCCCAAGAATAACTGGCGAAAAACTTACCTGAATATCCGGAATAACATCATCATGCTTTACAAAAACCTTGAACAAGACAGGTTGATCAAGGTAATGGCTGCGCGGTTATTGCTGGATTATATCGCTGCTGTAAAATTCCTGGTTGATGGCGGTTTTAAGGATATGTTTGCGGTACTTAAAGCCCATTACTATTTCTGGACCCATCTTTCCAGGTTGAGAAAAAAGCGTGAAAAAATTCCACATTTAAAGGTTTCGCAAATCTATTGGGGAAATGTTGTGTTGCAGCATTACCTGCACCGGAGAAAAACATATAAGGAACTTGATCCCGCCAGATTTACCGGGAATCCCTGAGCAGGCTTAACACAGCTAAACGATAGACCTCCAGGCCAAAACCGCAGATCAACCCGTCTGCCCCGGTGGCCGTAATCAATGTTTTTCTGAAATCCTCCCGGGTAAAAACATTCGAAATATGCACCTCAATCACTTTTGCCGGAACAGCTTTCATTGCATCCGCGATCGCCACCGAAGTATGGCTGTAACCTCCCGGATTGATGATGATGGCATCCTTCCTGAATCCTGCATCCTGTATCGAGTTTATGATCTCCCCTTCCACATTGGACTGATAATAATCAATGACAACACCGGGAAATTCCGATTTCAGCTTTTCAAGATATTCTTCAAATGACAGAAAACCATAAACTTCCGGCTCTCTTTGCCCGAGAAGGTTAAGGTTAGGGCCGTTAATTATTAGAAATTCCAAATTCCAAGCACCAAATTCCAAACAAACTCAAAAACTTAAATTCAAAATTAAAAACTTAAAATTCAAAATTATAAAAATCCGTGAACATCCGCTTAAATCCGTGCCATCCGCGTGCTATTGGACAATTTGCAATTAAAATTAAAATTCACTACATTAGATGCCAATTCTTTCGTCATGCAGTTTACAGAACAATTTAGGCAGGCTATACAGGATTACACTTTTCTTCTCGAAAAGAAATATCCTGAAAAGGCTGTTCTGGAATTGGTTTCCACACGTTATAGCCTTGACCATTACGAACGGTCTATACTTTACCGCGGGATTACAATACAGGTAATATCCGACCGGCGAATGAAAAAACTCCTGACCATTGAACAATTGAACCATCAAACCCTCCATATCGACCTGTTCAATGTCCTTTTCACCATTGCGGCTTACCTTCGGGGATTCCCCGTTTACCAGGCCACCGACGGTTTTATCCGCGATGCCTCAGAAAGTCATGGTAAAGGCGATTGGGAAGTGCACCTTGACAAGGCATTGCTGCTGATTGAGGATCATCTCCCTGAATTAAAAATTTTGAACATTGTGATCTACCTTGACAACTTGCTGGAGTTTGGACTGGCAATCCGGGAAAAACTTGTTGAGATGGCGAAGAGCAGGGACCCGATCATCGGGATCATCACCGATCCATCGCCCGACCACCTGGTCAGGGAGGCAAAAGACGGCATTATCGCGACATCCGACTCGACAATCATTGATAAATCAAATCTGCCGGTATTCGACCTGCCGGCTTTCATCATCAGGCAATCATTCAATAAAGAAATTTTTAGCCTGGCCGATCTGTAAACAATTGATAACTGATAATTAGCAATTCTAAATCAGATTGTTATGTGTTATTTTAGAAAGATTCTCACGCTGTTGGTCTTTTTGTTCCTGATCAACGAAACAACTCATTCACAATCAGTGCTCATCGTTACCCGTGGAGAAGATTCAGGTACCGGCTCACTGCGCCAGGTAATTCTGGAGGCAGCAAGCGGGGACACCATCAGCTTTTCCGATGATATTGATACCGTAAGCCTAACATCAGGAGAACTGTTAATAGACAAGTCACTTGTTATTGAGGGTAACCCGGGAAGAACCTGCATCTTAAGGTCGGATACCACACTCCATTTCAGGATTTTCAGGATCCGGGCAACTGACTCAGTATCTGTTGAATTCAGTTATCTTTCGATATGCGGGGGGCATGCTCCTGATGGGAATGGTGCGGTTTTGAACGGCGAGGATGGTGGAGGAATATGTGTGCCAGATTCAATCCATGAACTGGTTTTAAATGATTGCCGGATAAATGAAAACCACGCCGGAGATGGGTATGAAACGTACGGGGTTACAACAACAGGTAATGGAGGAAATGGTGGTGGAATCTATTCATTAAGTAAAATTCAGTTGTATCGGTGCCAGATAAGTGATAATATGGCCGGAAAAGGGGCAGATGCCTCCAGCGGCGGTGATTGGAATTACCAGCATGCCGGTTCTGGAGGTAACGGCGGCGGAATTTATTGTTTACATGATCTATTACTTCAGGAATGTTCCATTCATTCCAATCAATGTGGAGCAGGAGGATCTGCGTGGGGTGGAACTTACTCATCGGGAGGAGGTGGAGGGACTGGCGGCAGTGGAGGCGGAATTTATGGTAAATTTGGATTGATCCGTATTATAAGCTGCATTATGGATAATAACGCCAGCGGAACGGGTGGTAATGGCATTAATTCCCAAACTTCATGCAGTGGAGGCACTGGTGGAAACGGAGGAGCCCTTTTCATTTCCGAATCCCAGTTCACGATTTTCGATTCCGAACTCATCGGAAATGAAACCGGCACAGGAGGTTCCGCAAATGGTAATGAAACCGGCCATGCAGCCGATGGAGGATCTGGTGGCGGCATTTATGCGGGAAACTCTATAGTTGATATAACAGCCGTCGAAATATCAGGCAACCATACAGGAAAAGGGGGATTCTCGAGTGGCCCCTCTCCCGGAATTGCACCCGGGAACGGCGGTAACGGCGGAGGCATCTGCTTAGGAAATTGTCAGGTTCTTATGGATCACTCCATCATTGAAAACAATTTTACCGGGAATGGAGAAGGCACGACCAACCCGATGTATGGCTTATTTGATCAGCATGGAAATGGCGGAAACGCCGGCGGTGTATGGCTGGCTGAGCTACTTCCCAATTCCATCATTACCAATTGTTTTATCAGGGGAAATTATACCGGTAACGGGGGAACCTGCACCAATCTTACACCTTATGGTAATCGATATGCTTCAGGCGGACACGGAGGAGGATTGGTGCTTTATCAAACTGATCCGGTTGTGAAAATAAGTAACTGTGAAATTTCCGGCAACTGGTGCGGTCATGCCGAATTTAAAACCAATTTTCCGGAACCTGAAAATAATTCCGTACCAAAAGGAGGTTCCGGAGGTGGAGCATACCTCGACCAATCCTCCCCCTATTTTATAAACAGCACTGTCTCTGATAATTCAGCCGGATCTGCTACGCTGTTAAATCCGCCGGATACTGGTATATTAACGGTTTCAGACAATATCCGTGGAAAAGGAGGTGGCGTTTATCCGGCTAACGGGATCTTCAATGGGATTAATTCCATCATTGCCCGGAATTTTATCATTAATTATTTAATTGATAATGATATAGAAGGTGATTGGTTTTTAACGTACTCCCTTGTTTCCACCGATACGCTTTCCAGTCAGATTCCCGGTCAGGGGAATCTGGTAAATACCGAACCTGAATTTGTCGCCTTTCCGGATGACTTGAGCCTTTCAGCACTGAGCCATGCTATCAACCACGGCACCCTGGATACCACCGGGCTGTTTCTCCCGGAAACCGACCTTGCCGGAAATCCAAGGATCTATGGTGATCGGATCGATATGGGAGCTTATGAGTTCCAGGGAGAGCCCTCGGATCAATACACCGTTTCAACTGATCTCATTGTAATGGATTCAACCGTTACCGGCTCTTTTTCAGTTGATTCGCTAACCATATTTAACCATGGCAGCCAACCTTTAATCATCGATGCAGAAACCTCTTCACCCTTTTCGCTGAGCCTTGACAAAACAGGCTGGAACACTTCTCTGCCTGGATTAACAATTCCTGAAGGTCAAACTGTTTCTTCCTTGCAGATCTATGTAAAATTTGAAAGTCCTTCCGCAGGAGATTTTCAGCATGCAATAGCGATCAATACTGAAAATTCGTCCTGCCTGGTTACTGTCAAAGGTTATTGCAAATCAATGGAAAGTGTTTCTGAACAAAGTGATAAATTGAATGTCAACATCTTTCCAAATCCATTCAAAAATGAAACAAGTATAAATTATCTCGTTGAACAACAAGGGGATGTCAGAATTAACCTGTTCAACTCATCTGGGATCATTATAAGTGAGATTTTGCTGCCTTCACGGCCAAAAGGGCTGAATTCATACCTTTATCAGAATCATGATCTTAAACCGGGTATCTATTTCCTGGAACTTACTTCGGGAAATTCCAGGATGACTGCTAAGGTTATCAAAGCATTTGAAGAATAACATCTTATTTAAAACAGACCAATTATTCTGTCGTGCCGATGGCACTCTGAATTTGTATTATCCTTTTTCATCCCGGCACTGACGTACCGGGCTACTCTCCTTCGTCACTTCGTGACTAAAACTCAAAACTATTTTAACTTAAAACTAAACTCAATACTAAAAACTCATAACTTAGCACTCTGTTTCAGGGGTGCCTAAAATACGGGCTGAGATCATACCCATTGAACCTGATCCGGGTAATGCCGGCGTAGGAATGTGATGAAGTCTTTTTTTCCCCACCCCTTGTAATTGTTTAATTGTAGTCCCACTATAGTGGTAGTACGAAAAAATGAAAAAAATGAGACTTATTTCTCTCCAAATGCTTATCTGTTGCTTGTTTCCAACACTTGTATTCAGTCAATTTTCAATCCTTGGAAAAACTATCGACCATGAAACCGGGCAACCGCTTGCCGGAGCACACATCATTCTCGAAAACACCTTCATAGCGACAGTATCCTCATCAACAGGTTACTTCAAGATAAGCGGATTGAAACCGGGAACATACCGGGTCAAGGTTACCTATATTGGTTACGAATCATTTTCTTCGTCATTCCACCTGCAAAAGGATACCATCCTGCAAATCAGCCTGAAACCCTCTGCAATCATGGGTTCCGAAGTAATCGTCACGGCTACGAGAGCTGCTGACAATTCACCGACTACATTTACCACGATCACCAGCAAAGAAATTGCGCTGGTAAACCTCGGCCAGGATATGCCATACCTGCTGCAGACCAGCCCTTCAATCGTCACCACATCAGATGCCGGCAACGGAATAGGATACAGCAACATGCGTATCCGTGGCACTGACCTTAACCGCATCAATGTTACAATCAACGGGATACCGCTGAATGATTCCGAATCACACGGGGTATGGTGGGTTGACCTCCCCGACTTCGCCTCCTCGGCTGAAAGCATCCAGATCCAGCGGGGTGTGGGCACTTCCACCAACGGTGCTGCCGCTTTCGGGGCCAGTATAAATATCCGCACCGATGACCCTGATGTCGAGCCTTACAGCGAAACCAGCGTTTCAGCCGGATCTTTCAGTACATATAAATTGACTTTCAAAGCCGGAACGGGCCTGATCAAAAACAAATGGACCTTTGATGGCAGGCTTTCCAGGATATACTCAGGAGGCTATATCGACAGGGCTGAAGCTAACCTTTACTCATATTCACTTTCCGGGGGATATTTCGGGAAAAATTCAATTGTTAGGTTAATGGTGATCTCCGGCGTAGAAGAAACCTACCAGGCATGGGATGGAGTCCCCGGATACATGCTGGATACCAACCGGACATACAACGGGCTTGGCGCTTATTATGATCAGGATGGCAACCTGAAATATTATAAGGATCAGACTGACAATTACCGCCAATCTCATACTCACCTCAACTGGTCGCAAAAACTGAGCAGTGTTCTGAACCTGAATACGGCACTGCATTACACGAGGGGATTCGGATATTATGAAGAATACAAGTCCGACCAGGAATTTGAAGATTACCAGCTTGAAAATCCAGTAATCGGAACAGATACGATCACCGAAACCGACCTGGTGAGGCGCAGATACCTCGACAATCATTTTTACGGCTTAACATTTGGTCTGAATTATGACGATAAAAGCAGGATTAAAGCCACAATCGGCGGCGCTTTGAATTATTACGACGGAAATCACTATGGGGAGGTTATTTGGTCACAAGTAGCGACCAATTTTGATAAAGACTACCGGTGGTATGAAAGCACCGGTCAAAAGTCGGATTTCAACATCTTTGGCAAGATCAGCTTGCAGGCCACCGAACACATTAATATTTATGGCGACCTCCAATACCGTAATATTATTTATAAAATCAAGGGCATTGACAATGATCTGAGGGACATCAGCCAGGATCACTATTACAATTTCTTCAATCCAAAACTGGGCGTTTTTATTGATCTGAACGAACATAACCAGGCTTATTTGTCAATGGCTATAGGCAACCGCGAACCTAACCGCAGCGCGCTCATCGATGCAAATCCCGACCGCCCTGGCCCGACTGCGGAAACGCTTTACAATGCAGAAACTGGCTATAAATACAATAACAGCAGGTTCTCTGCTCAAGGGGGTGTTTACTTTATGTATTATCATGACCAGCTGGTACTGACCGGAAAGATCAACGATGTCGGCGATCCGGTCATGGAAAACGTGGATAAAAGTTACCGGGCCGGTCTTGAAGTCGCTGCCGCCGTCAAAATCTGTGAAAAGCTGCGCTGGGATGTGAATGTCACGCTCAGTTCGAATAAAATCCTGAATTTCAAGGAATACGTGGACAACTGGGAGGATACGGCCCAGATTATCAACCAGCTTGGAAAAACCACCATCGCATTCTCGCCTGCACTGACCGGCAGCAGCACATTCGACTGGGAACCCCTGAAAAACTTTCATGTTTTCCTGATCAGCAAATATGTCGGGAAACAGTTTATTGATAATACGTCAAGCGAAGACCGGAAGCTGAATCCCTATTTTGTCAATGACCTTCTTTTCAATTATTCTCTTCATTTTAAAACCATTAAAGAAATTGGCTTTAATCTGAAGATCAACAACATCACCAATGCCGAATATGAGTCCAATGGATGGGTTTACCGGTATTATTATGAAGGAAATTACGGGGTATACGATGGATATTTTCCGCAGGCGGGAATCAATTTTTTGGTGGGTGTGGATTTTAGATTTTAGAAATAACAGCACGCGGATTGTCGCGAATGCAGCGGTTCTACGCGGATTAAAAATCTGCGATAATCCGTCGAATCCGTGTTAATCCGTGTGCCATTAAAAAAATTTCGATCTTTGCACACTATTGCTGAAGAATGACCATCGCTAAAACCATAAGCATCAAAAACAAGAAAGCTGCGTTTGAGTATTTCCTTCTCGAAGAATTCGATGCCGGCATCCAGCTTACCGGAACCGAGATCAAATCGATCCGCGAAGGTAAGGCTAGTTTTGTCGATTCTTTTTGTGTTTTTGTCAACGGTGAATTGTTCGTGAAGAACCTGCATATTTCAGAATACAGCCTGGGCACCCACTACAATCACGAACCGAAGCGCGACCGGAAACTTTTGCTTACCGCCAGGGAACTCAGAAAACTGGAGAATAAAACAAAGGAAAGAGGACTGACCATCATTCCATTCCTTCTTTATATCAATGAAAAGGGATTCGCCAAACTGAAAATTGCGCTGGCCAAAGGAAAACACAGCTACGACAAACGGGAGACCCTCAAACAAAAAGATGTCAAACGCGAGATCGACCGACATAGGGAAGACTGACATAACTGACGGCTTTAGTCGTCGGGGCACCCTGTGGCTTTAACACAATTTAACAGGATTGAACAATTCACAAATGATATTCGTTATATCTTCGCAAAAAAATAAATTCCATGAAAAGATTATTATCGATCAGCATTCTCATAATCACCATCGCACTTATCGTTAATCCTTCTCACGCGCAGCAATCCAACACCACCGCTACGGCTTCAACGGCAAAAATCAAATGGCTCGACATAGAAGAAGCGGCAGCGGCCAGTAAGAAAAAACCCAAGAAGATTTTTATCGATATGTACACCGACTGGTGCGGCTGGTGCAAAAAAATGGATGCATCGACCTTTATTAACCCGGTGATCGTGGAATATATGAATGAAAACTACTATGCAGTGAAATTCAATGCAGAAAGAAAAGACTCGGTTAATTTCAATGGCAAAGTATATGTAAATCCGAATCCGACCGGGAGCCGTTCTTCACACATGCTTGCCCACGAACTGCTTGGCGGGCGGATGTCATATCCATCGTTTGTATTCCTGGATGAAAATCTTTCCAAAATAACCATTGTGCCGGGCTATCGTAAAGCCCCCGATTTTGAATCCATCCTTCATTTTATTGGAGAAGACGCTTATAAAACCCAGAAGTGGGAAGAATTCATGGCAACATTTAAAGGGACGGCTGTCGAACAATAACTATTCTGCAATCACCGGGTTTTACAATACCTGTTAAATTTTGTTAAAACCCTATTCATTAGAATTTTGTGAAAATCTATTTTTTTTCTTTGCACTAAATTTTTAGTGCATATGGATATTATTGTAGAAAATCTCACCAAGATTTACGGCCAGCAACGGGCTGTTGATAATATCACTTTCAGGGTAAAAACCGGTGAAGTCCTGGGTTTTCTAGGACCAAACGGGGCCGGTAAAACAACCACCATGAAAGCGATCACAACCTACCTCCTGCCCAATGAAGGCAATATCTCCGTGGGGCAATTCACGCTGAAGGACCAGCCCGATGAAATTAAAAAACATATCGGTTACCTCCCGGAAAACAATCCGCTATACCAGGAAATGCCGGTCATCGATTACCTGAAATACGTTGCCGAGTTACAGGGAATCGAGAAACCGAAGATCAGGAAAAGAATCCTTGAAATGGTGAGGCTTTGCGGACTGGAAGGCGAAAAGCATAAAAACATCAATGAGCTCTCCAAAGGTTATAAGCAGCGCGTCGGGCTTGCCCAGGCTCTGATTCACGATCCGGATGTACTGATCCTGGATGAGCCCACCTCGGGTCTCGACCCAAACCAGATCGTTGAAATCCGTGAACTGATCAAAAAAATTGGGAAGGAAAAAACGGTCATTCTGAGCTCTCATATCCTTGCCGAGGTGGAAGCCACCTGCGACAGGATCCTCATTATCAGCAAAGGAAAGATCGTTGCCGACGGAACTGCCGAAGAACTCAGAAAAAGAGCACACGGCAAAGAAATCCTTAAAGTGACCATCGAAGATGGTGATCCGAATTCGGTCTTTACCGCCCTGAAATCCCTTGATTCCGTTGAAGTTGTTGATTTCATCAAACATGAAGATCACACCTTCGAAATCCAGAGCAAAGACGGCATTTCATCCCGCCGAGGAGTGTTCACACTCTGCGTCAGCAAAGGCTGGGTGCTTACCGGCATGTCATCCATCGAAACCAAACTTGAAGACATCTTCAGAGAATTAACTATGAACTAATGATAGAACCGACGGATTTACCCGTCGGAGCACAAACATCACAACCGACGGATTTACCCGTCGGAGCACAAACATCACAACCGACGGATTTACCCGTCGGCAGAAAATAAAAAGAAAAGAACTATGAATCAAATCTGGACTATAGCAAAACGGGAACTGGGGTCTTTCTTCGACTCCCTGATGGCCTATATCATGATGGTCGCCTTTTTGGGTTTCAGCGGGTTTTTCACCTGGATCTTCGGATCAGATATCTTCTTTATCAAACAAGCCACCATGATGCCCTTCTTCAGTATCGCATACTGGACCCTGTTCTTTTTTATTCCGGCGATAACGATGCGATTGTTTGCAGAAGAAAATAAATCGGGAACCATTGAATTGCTGCTTACCCGTCCGGTTACCGACTGGCAGGTCATTGCCGGAAAATTCCTAGCTACATTCATGCTCATACTGATTGCGCTGGGATTGACTTTACCCTATTATATCACGGTTGCATCACTCGGCCCGGTCGACCATGGCAGTGTGATCACAGGATATATCGGGCTTATGCTGATCAGTTGCGCCTACATCAGCATCGGGCTCTTTGCCAGCAGCATCTCCAACAACCAGATCGTCGCCTACCTGGTAGCCCTGGTCATCGGAATTTTTTTCCATATCATCTTCGATCTTCTGGCCACCGGGCTCTCCGGCATCTTCGGGGAAATCATCAGCTTCCTGAGCATCTCCCAGCATTTTGAATCCATTTCAAGAGGCGTGATCGATAGCAGGGACCTGATTTTCTTCCTGTCCGTCATTTTTATCGGGCTTATCCTGACCGAGATGAACATTATCAGAAGAAGAATTGCTTAATGAAATTTATTATCCGAATCGAATAGAATTATAAGGATATGAAAAAGAAAGGTGGCAAATCGATGACAACCCAGATCATGCTGATGATCGGTATCGTCATTATTGTAAATATCATTTCAGCCCAGCTTTATTTCAGGCTGGATCTTACCGCTGATAAAAGTTACACCCTGAGTAAAGCGACCAAAAACATCCTTCGGTCGCTGGAGGAACCGGTAACCGTAACGGCATACTTTACCGAAGATGTGCCTCCGCAGCTCCTACAGGCCAGGACCGACTTCAAAGACCTGTTGATCGAGTATTCCAATGTCGCTAAGGGAAACCTTGTGTATGAGTTTATCGATCCGAACAAAGATCAGGAATCGGAGAATAAAGCGATGCAGGAAGGCATTATGCCGAATATTGTCAATGTGCGTGAACGCGATCAGATGACCCAGAAAAGGGTTTTCCTGGGGGCAGTATTGAAAATGGGGACCGAAAAGGAGATCATTCCGGTCATCCAGACAGGAACTGCAATGGAATATGCGCTTTCTTCATCCATCAAAAAACTTTCCGTCACCGATAAACCTGCAATCGGATACATCCAGGGCCACGGAGAGCCCTCTTTAGGCGCTCTTCAGCAAGTGATGGCTTCGCTTGGCATTCTTTATTCGGTGAGGGAAGTAAATCTTGCTGATCCATCGTCTGACCTGAACCGTTACAGCACAATAATGATGGTCGCTCCAACGGATACCATACCGCCTTACCACCTCGAGGCCCTGGACCGGTACCTGGCCGGTGGCGGAAACCTTTTTATCGCATACAATAAAGTGAAAGGAGATTTTACCACGGTGCAGGGGACTTCCATGTACACCGGGCTGGAAGACTGGCTGGGCAGAAAAGGTTTGTTTGTCGATAATAATTTCCTGGTCGACTCAAAGTGCGGATCGGTCGGAGTCCAGCAACAGTCGGGATTCATGAGTTTCACCACCAATATCAGCTTCCCTTACCTGCCGGTCATCCAGAATTTTGCCGATCACCCGATCACAAAAGGCTTGGAACAGGTGCTGCTGCCTTTTGCCAGCACAATCCAATATACTGGTGATACAAGCATGACATTTACACCGATCGCATTTTCTTCTCCGAAATCCGGAACACTGAATACCCCTCTGTACTTTGATATCAACAAAAAGTGGACAGATCAGGATTTCCCACTGTCAAACCTGACGGTCGCCGGAATCCTGACAGGCAGAATTTCCGGTGGCACCGATGCTAAGATCATCCTTGTCGGTGACGGTGATTTTCCGGTGAATGGAGAAGGCCAGCGCCCACAGCAGTTGCAACCGGATAATGTTAACCTGATGGTCAACGCGGTCGACTGGTTATCGGATGAAACCGGTTTGATCGATCTACGGACCAAAGCCATCACTGCAAGGCCGTTGAAAGATGTCGAAGAAGGAAGAGCCTTATTTCTGAAATGGCTCAATTTCCTTCTTCCGATCATGCTCATCATCCTTTACGGAATTTTTAGAAATCAACGAAACAGGAGCATAAGAGTTAAAAGAATGGAGGAAGGTTATGTTTAAGAAAATAAGTTCCGGGGTACTCATTGTTGTACTCGCCGTATTAATGATAGCATATCTTGTAGTCCGTTATTCAGGTTCCAATGACCGGACTTTCAAGGATAAGGTATTATCCTTTGAGGCATCTGAGGTTACTCAAATCCTGATTGACGATCCAAAAAGTCTCCAGGAGCCTGTAGATCTGAGAAAATCAGGAGATAAGTGGATGATCAGTCTTGAAGGGCGTGAATACACGGCCGATACCAATGTGATTAAAAATATGCTGAAACAGTTGAGCAATATGCCAACGAAACGTTATGCCGGCAAAGGTTCCGATGCCTGGATCAAATACGAGGTGACCGATACTACAGGCACACGGGTTACTTTAAAAGGTTCCGGCAAAACTGTCGCTGAGGTCCTGATCGGAAAATTTTCATACAATGTTCCAAAAGAGCAGCAACAACAAGCCATGCAGCAGGGACGCCAGCCCAGGGGCGAGATGACATCATTTGTCCGTTTGCCGAATGAAAAAGAAGTTTATGCTGTTGAAGGATATCTTAAAATGACGTTCAGCAGTAAAACTGAATCGTATCGTTTCCGTAGTCTTACAGGTATAAATGCTGCTGATATTACACGAATCACCCTGACTGAACCGGGAAACAAAAAAGTATTTGAGAATCCGGGCGGAAAATGGTTGATGAATGGAAATCCGGTCGACTCGGCAACTACAGCGCGATATCGGTCAACATTGGCCAGGATGAACGGGACTAAATTTTATAACCAGGACCCGGGGCAGGCGCTATACAGCCATTCTCTATTGCTTGAAGGGAATAATTTCACCCCGGTTGAATTACGCGCATACCCGGTAGCTGATACGAATGTCAACTATGTCATTACTTCAACCGCTAACCCGGGATCCTATTTCAATGGTAAAGAAGGCGGGTTGTTTAAGAAAATCTGGCAGTAAAAAAGTCACTCCTCATTAGTTGCTGGTTACCAATGACCAGTGACTAATGACGAGTGACCAGTGACTACATCCTCTCCGGTACTGTAATCCCCAGCATCCCCATCCCCTTTTTAAGAACATCGGCGGTAAATGCTGATAATCCCAGGCGGAACCTGAGTTTATCAAGATTGGTCTCCTTTAATACAGGCACCTCCTGGTAAAACTGGTTGTATTCTTTGGCAATATCATAGCAATAACCAGCTATGATGGCAGGGCTGAGATTTTTGCCCGCTTCTTGCACAACCGCCGGAAATTCGTAAACTAATTTGAGGATTTCCCTTTCCTTTGGTAACAGTTCAATCCCATCCAGATTAACCAGGTCATCCACATGATATCCCCGGCTCTCCCCTTTTCCGATCAAAGATTTGATCCGGGCATGGGTGTACTGTATGAATGGCCCGGTATGTCCATTAAAATCAATCGATTCTTCCGGGTTAAACAGCATGTTTTTCTTAGGATCAACCCTGAGTATGAAATATTTTAATGCACCTAATCCCAACATTTCGAATAATTCATTCCATTCATGATCGTCAGGATTATCCAGTTTGCCTAATTCAGTGGTGGTCCTTTTAGCCGTGGTATACATTTCTTCCATTAATTCATCTGCATCAACCACAGTCCCTTCACGCGATTTCATCTTGCCCTGGGGCAATTCCACCATCCCGTAGGAAACATGCAGAATATGGTCTGACCATTCTCTTCCCAGAAGTTTTAGTATGATTTTAAGGACATCAAAATGATAGATCTGCTCATTTCCCACGACATAAAGAAGTTGCTCCGGCTTGAACTGGTTAAATCTCAACTGTGCCGTGCCCAGGTCCTGAGTCATGTATACCGATGTTCCGTCAGCCCTTAACAGCAGCTTTTCATCCATTTTGAATTCTTTCAGGTCAACCCATACCGAACCGTCTTCCTTTTTATAAAATATCCCCTTATTCAGTCCTTCACCAACAAGCTCCTTTCCAAGTAAATAAGTATCTGATTCATAATATATCCGGTCAAAATCAACACCTAACCGTTTGTAAGTCTGGTCAAAACCTTCATAAACCCATCCGTTCATCGTTTTCCAGAGCGAAACAGCCTCATTGTCGCCTGATTCCCATTTCTGCAACAGGCCCAGGGCTTCCAGGGTCAGACCTGACTGCCGGTAAGCTTCATCTTCGGTTAGACCTTTCAATATCATGGTTTCCATCTCTTTCTTATTGGCTTGCTCGAACCTGACATAAAGGTTCCCGACAAACTTATCCCCTTTGATTTGCTCTTTTTCAGGAGTAATTCCATTTGCCCACTTTTTATACGCAAGCATTGTTTTGCAGATGTGAATTCCACGGTCGTTGACCAGGTTGACTTTGATCACTTGCTTCCCGTTTGCTTTAAGAATCTCTGCAATCGACCATCCAAGCAGGTTGTTCCGGATATGGCCCAGGTGTAAAGGTTTATTAGTATTTGGCGATGAATACTCAATGACTACTGGAGCTGCGTCGTCTTCTGCTTTTATGCCAAAGTTCGCATCAAACCTGTTCTCCGAATAAAATCTGAACCAAAAAAGATCATGAATGACCAGGTTCAAAAATCCCTTAATCACGTTGTATGATTGAACCATCTCCAGGTTAGCTGTAAGCCAGGTCCCTATTTCATTTCCTGTTTCTTCCGGAGACTTGCGGGAATACTTCGTGATGGGAAAAATAACCACAGTCAGGTCACCTTCAAACTCCGGTCGGGTTTTCTGAACAGTGACCTGTGATGGCTCCGGTTGATGCCCGTATAAGCTGAAAATTGCTTCTGCTGATTTTTCTGCCAGTATCTTTTCTATCATCATTTTCTTTTCGAGGGTTCAAAAGTAGCGAAATAAAATTTCAACCCGCCTTCCTCCCGGTTTCAAGGATAAATTCTATCTTTGTTAAAAAATTATCAATCACTAACTTTTTAATCGTCTTAGTAATGAAGAAAAACGTGATCATTATCGGAGCAGCAGGAAGGGATTTTCACAACTTCAACACCTACTTTCGAGGAAACGATATTTTCAATGTAGTGGCTTTTACAGCAGCCCAGATCCCTGACATTGATGGCAGAAAGTATCCCGCTGAACTGGCGGGCAACCTTTATCCGGAAGGGATCCCCATCTATGCCGAAGAAAATCTTCCCCGTCTGATCAAAGAAATGAAAGTGGATGTTTGCGTGTTTTCTTATAGTGATGTCCCCTATCAACGCGTTATGGCAGTGAGTGCGATCGTCAATGCTGCCGGTGCTAACTTTATGCTCCTCGGGCCGAAGGACACGATGGTCAAATCGGTCAAACCTGTGATCGCTGTCGGAGCTGTCAGAACTGGTTGCGGTAAAAGCCAAACCTCCCGCCGTGTGATCGAAATCCTCATGGCTAAAGGTTTAAAAGTCGTCGCAGTCAGGCACCCCATGCCTTACGGAAACCTGGTCGAGCAAAAAGTACAGCGTTTCGCTACGATCAGTGACCTGGCCAAACATAAATGTACCGTGGAGGAAATGGAAGAATACGAACCTCATGTAGTCCGTGGAAATGTCATTTATGCAGGTGTGGATTATGAAGCCATTTTAAGGGCAGCCGAACAGGATCCTGATGGTTGCGATGTGGTCCTGTGGGATGGAGGCAATAATGACTTTCCATTCTATAAACCAGATCTTAATTTCACCGTAGTTGATCCTCACAGGCCAGGACATGAACTTTCGTATTACCCTGGAGAAGTCACCTTGCGTCTGGCGGATGTCGTGGTCATTAATAAAATTGATACAGCAGATGCTAAAAACATCCAGGTTGTCAGGGAAAGCATAGCCAAAGTCAATCCGAATGCAATTGTTGTGGATGGAGCTTCTCCGATTAAAGTAGACAATCCTTCCGTGATAAAAGGAAAGAAAGTCCTGGTCATTGAAGATGGGCCAACGCTTACACACGGAGAAATGAAAATCGGTGCCGGAACAGTGGCTGCCCAGAAATATGGAGCGGCGGAAATGGTCGATCCAAGGCCATACACAGTAGGCAAACTTTCGACAACATTTAAAATCTATCCCAATATAGGCACACTATTGCCGGCCATGGGATACGGTGAGCAACAGCTTAAAGACCTGGAAGAAACCATCAATAAAACAGTCTGCGATTCAGTAGTCATCGGCACGCCCATCGACCTGAACCGGATCATTAAGATCAACAAGCCCAACACCCGTGTTTATTACGACCTGCAGGAAATAGGCGATCCGAACCTGGAAACAATCCTTGATGAATTTGTAACCAAACATGGACTAAAAAAATAGCAGCCATTTACGTTATTCATTAATCAATATCTATGAAAAATAAAAGCCTGGTCTCTATCGACGATTATTCAAAAGAAGAACAACTTCGGATCCTGGACCTGGCTGAAAAATTTGAAGCCAAGCCTGTACAGGATATCCTTGACGGATATGTGGTGGCAACATTGTTCTTTGAGCCATCTACCCGTACACGCCTGAGCTTCGAATCAGCAGCTTCACGCCTTGGCGCACAGGTCATCGGATTTTCAGAAGCCGGTTCTTCCAGCGTTTCAAAAGGCGAATCTCTGAATGATACCATCCTTACGGTCAGTAATTACGCTGACATCATTGTGATGCGTCATCCCCGGGAAGGAAGTGCAAGATATGCCAGTGAAGTAAGCCCCGTACCAATTATCAATGCAGGCGACGGAGCCAATCAGCACCCCACACAGACGCTGCTGGACATGTACTCGATCAGGAAAACCCAGGGAAAACTGGATAACCTTCAGATTGCTTTTGTCGGCGACCTGAAATACGGCAGGACCGTTCATTCCCTGACTTTTGCCTTGTGCAATTTCAATGCTACTTTTCACCTGGTATCACCGGAAGAACTGAAGCTTCCCAGTTATGTAAAGAGGAAGATAAAGGATAATAAACTTGATTACTTTCAATATACGGATATGAACGAAGTCATTCCGCAGGTGGATATCTTGTATATGACCCGTATCCAGAAGGAAAGGTTTTCTGATCCGATTGAATATGAGAAAGTAAAGAATGCATATATCCTTAGAAATGATATGCTGCAAGGTGCAAAGAAAAGCATGAGGGTGCTGCATCCTTTGCCAAGAGTCAATGAAATAGAAATGGACGTTGATCCCAATCCAATGGCTTATTACTTTCAACAGGCTCAAAATGGCGTATATGTAAGACAAGCGCTGCTTGCCTCTATATTAGGCGTCGTATAATTAACAAGATATTAAGTTTCTTGAGTTTGGAATTTGGAATTTGGAATTTTTTTTAGACATGGAAGAAAATAAAACAAGGAAAGAACTTCAGGTGTCGGCGATCGAGAACGGCACCGTTATCGATCACATTCCCGCGCAAAGCGTTTTCCAGGTCGTTAAAATTCTCGGATTACAGAACTGTAAGGAGCAAATCCTTTTTGGCACTAACCTGGAAAGCAAAAAGTATGGCCGGAAAGGGATTATTAAAGTTGCCAACCTGTTCTTTCAAAGCGATGAAATCAATAAAATCGCCCTTGTTGCTCCTTCTGCAACATTGATCGTGATCAGGAACTACCAGGTGGTTGAAAAGAAAAAAGTTGAGATCCCCGATGAGATCAACCGCTTTGTACGTTGCTTCAATCCGAATTGCATCACCAACCATGAAAGGATTCCCACTAAATTTAATGTGATCGACAAAGAAGACCTGCGGTTGGAATGCATTTATTGTGAAAAAGTGACCGATAAAAACAACCTGGTATTTATTTAATCACCTGAGCTTACCAAGGTATTTCTTAAAATATTTCACGATGAAGAAGTCCTGGTTCATTGGTGAACAATGGACGTATTTTTATTATTTCACCAGATAGGACCCACTAAAAAAGCGCCCGGGCTGGTTTGGAAAATCAAATTTTCCGCCAGCCCGAAACGCTATTTAAACCACCATCCGGTATTTATCCCATATTAAAAAAAAGGTAATACATATAAATATGAAATACCTAGTATTTTTATCATTTTAAGCATTTTTAATTATCAAAATTCTTTTTCTATTTTTACAAGCCTAAATTTTACTGGTTTGAAAAAGCAAAAAGAAAGCAAATTTACCCGGGATTCAAAGACGTCCATAAAGAAGTCCGTCAGCCCTGACACATTGAATACTGAAAAAAAGCCTGCTAAGGCTTCAAAGCCCTTGTTCAGTAAAGAATTGCTCATTAAACTCCTGCCGTTGATCAAGGCCTTTGCTTTATGGTTTATTCTGGTGCTGATCGTTCACATCCCCGGGATCAAAGAAGGCTTCCGAAATTTGTTCGTGGGTTTCACGACCAATTCGACAGTCTTTATGGCCAATATTTTATTTATACCGATAAAAAAACTTAGCTTTTCGACAATATCCCTCAATGGATTCAATATGGAGATCATTGTCGAATGCACAGCTTATAATTTTTATTTATTTGCTTTGGCACTGGCCATCTTTGCCAATTGGTCCATCAAACATAAACTGCTCAACCTGCTTATTTTCTTTGGTGTTATTTTTCTTACCAATATACTTCGGTTTTTTGCCATGGGTTATATTGGGAGGTATTACCCGGAATTTTTTGACACGACACATGATTATGTCTGGAATATACTCTTCGGCTTCATGATCTTTGCAGTATGGGCCTGGCGGGATAAAGTCAATAATCCTGATTTTCAACCGAAAGAACCACAACCATGAAACAAAAATTCTATATAAACATTCTGATCGTGTTAGGATCATCAGGATTATTGCTGGTGTTATGGTTCAATGGGCTGGACTGGCTCTATGCCCAACTGCTCCGTTTCGGCGCCAACCTGTTTTTACTTTTTTCGTCCGATACCAGCATTGGGTTAAAACTGGCTGATGATGCACCTACATTTATTGTATCCACCATCATTGATGGAAGAAAAGGATCATATCCGCAAAAAGCTGATTTAATTCTATTACCTTTTATCATGGTAGCAACCTGGCAAATCCTGATGTTTTTCAACCTTCCACGCAAGCAAGCCGTTCGGTCGGCCATTGAAAACATTTTGATTTTTTACATCATTCAGCTTATTTATGTCCTCTTATTGACCTCATACTATAATTCCAGCGCGATCAAGTTCATTTATGACCTCTTGCTGGATAGTTTTTATATCATTGCTCTGTTCCTGATCGTCAAAGATGCGTTTAAGTATGAATTGATTGGATTGGCCAAACGAAGCAAGTCTTAAAATGAGGTAAAGATTATACCTTAATATATAGCAGCCTTATTTAATTACTCAAATGCAGGATCTGATCAAGCGACGGATAGCCGAAGGGGAACACCAGCAGCTTGAATTCAAGTTTGAAATATCGGATTTCCGGAAAATAGCCAGGACGCTGGTTGCATTCGCCAACAGCAGTGGCGGAAGTTTGCTGGTAGGGGTCAAAGATAACGGGGCGATTGCAGGGGTAAGGTCCGACGAGGAGTTCTTCATGATTGACGGTGCAGCCAGGTTATATTGCAACCCTGAAATACAGTTCAAAGTAAGGGAATGGCTGACTGATAAAAAGAAAGTGCTTGAAATTATCATTGCAGAAGGTACTAAAAAACCATACATGGCCCAGGATGAAACAGGAAATTGGATAGCCTATATCAGGCAGGGGGATGAAAATTTCAAAGCCCACCGGATTATGATGAAGGTATGGGAAGGGATGAATACAGGTAAAATACCGACAATCCGGTTCCGGCAGGCCGAATTGAAATTGCTGGAATACCTAGAAAAGAATGATCAGATCAGTATTTCAAAATTCCGGAGAATAGCCGGTTTATCGGTTTCTCAAGCCGAATCCGTTCTCGTGGATTTTGCATTGATAAAACTAATCCAAATAGAATATACGTTAAATGCGGTATATTTCAGGCTAACCGATAACTATTCGGCAATTCTTAACCAGTTTAATTCCTGAAACTTAGATATAATACAATCGAAATTCCTTCATGGTTATTAACCATTGTTAATATCTCCATCGATTTTTTTTCAAATAGTGTATTGTGCATTCAAAAATCTTTATACCTTTGCACCCTCATTTGAAATTCGTTCATTGATAAAGACCTGAAAACACCAGTAAACAAAGGGAAAGAAGAGACATCAAGTACCGGTTTAATTAAAAAATAATATTTTTTTAATAAAAAGTTTGCTGGATTAAAAAAAGGTTATATCTTTGCAGCCCTTTTCGCCTTAAAAAAAAGGAAAAAAGGAAATCAAAAAGTTCTTTGAAAAGATTGAAGCAAGCCTAGCGGAAGTAAATACTTTTGAGATTAATACTCCAATAAAATGGTGAATAGCAAGTCCAAGAGATTAAATAATTCATTTATACAATGAAGAGTTTGATCCTGGCTCAGGATGAACGCTAGCGGCAGGCTTAATACATGCAAGTCGAACGGTAAGGTCTCTTCGGAGATACACGAGTGGCGCACGGGTGCGTAACGCGTATGCAACCTACCTTTAACTGGGAAATAGCCCCGAGAAATCGGGATTAATGTCCCATACTATTCTTTGAATGCATATTCTGAGAATGAAAGCTCCGGCGGTTATTGATGGGCATGCGTGACATTAGCTAGTTGGTGAGGTAACGGCTCACCAAGGCGACGATGTCTAGGGGTCCTGAGAGGGTTAACCCCCACACTGGTACTGAGACACGGACCAGAC
>AMWB02044704.1_pt1 | contig 23859 bp, 22 predicted proteins | sample 200311 | NCBI WGS metagenome assembly AMWB02 (sample SAMN02737377, study PRJNA173069) | bioreactor metagenome | biome: anode biofilm in microbial fuel cells | place: USA: California | collected 2010-12-16 | reverse complement strand
GCTGTGCTGAATCCCTTCTGTACGAAGATGACATTTATTCCTTTTTCTTTAGCTGTGTTGATCAGCTTTTGCATATCCTGTGCGCTTGGCTCTTTGCCTTCCACTTCTATGGAGATCTCATGTAATCCATAGTCATCTGCAAGATATCCCCACGAGGGATGATACACAATGAAACTGCTTCCTTCTTTTCCGGCAAGTGCGTTTTTCAATTTAGCATCCGCTTCATCCAGTTTGGCAATGTAAGCATCATAGTTCTGTTTGTATGTTGCCTCATTGTCCGGGTCAACGACCACAAGTCCTTCATAAATGTTCTTGACCATTATCTTTGCTTCCTGAGGTGAAGTCCAGACATGTGGATCAAGGCCAGTGTGGTCATGTTCTTCTTCTTCAGCATGTTCTTCGGTTTCATTCTCAGCTTCTTCTTCATGCTCATCGTGTTCATCTTCGCCCATAGTTATGAGCTGAATGCCTTTAGATGAGTTCACAACATACATATCAGAGTTAACTGATAGGAGATCATCCATCCAGGCAAGTTCGAAATCCACTCCTGAGCCCACTTCTACATATATCTTTGCGTTGCTAAGATCTTTCAGCTGGCTTGGAGTAGGTTCGTAACTATGCACGCTTGCACCAGGGGGGATCATTACTACTGTGCTAACCTTGTCTCCCCCTATCTGCTCCACAAATTCTGCCTGTGGACTGATGCTCACAGCAACTATCAGTTTGTCGCTGGAAACTTCTGTTTCCGTAGAGTTGTTCTGCACTTTTTCAGTACATCCGCTAAACAGCAATATAGCGCATATTGCGAAGATTGCTAATGGTTTTATTAATTTGTTCATACTCCACCTCTTATTTTTGCGCAGTTATGTTTAGTATAACCAAAAAGTTTGGACATACTCCAACATTGTGTGACAAAAAAATTACACACTTTTAGGAATGCTCTCCAATCCTGCATGAACCATGCGGTATCTTTCCACAGGCGCTCACAGTCGGGTGTCCCATTGAAGCACATATCTTTTCAATTGCATCTTTGGAAACATAAGCTTCGAATCTGGACACCTCATGGCAGGATTCTTCGGCAGAAAGTCCATAATGTGTTAGAAGGAGGCTTAAGATGTTATGTCTGTGGATCAGGAATTGTGCATATTCTTTACCCTTTTCTGTCAGCCTTACTCCTCTGTAAGGCACATGGTCCACATACCCCTGAGAAGCAAGGTCTGCAAGGGTCTTTGTTGTCGTGGATGGGTCCACATTGAGTTCGGATGATATGTCAGTCGTACGCACAGTTTCTTCTTTTTTAAGAAGGAACTTAAGGTAATCGACTTTTCGAGGGGACACTTCCAGTCCGGTAAATGATTCCATGTATTCCTGTAGCAAATAAGGCTTATTTAAGTTTTTTGATTTTACATCAAATTACAAGTCAATATTTAGATTGTCATCCAAATATCTGCCACAGATATAAAGCACTTTAAGACCACAAAAATTTATGAGTCATTTATTTGTAGATAACAGAATAACAAATAATGCAAAATGGGAGTGAATTAAATGATAATACAGCAGTTCTTTACCAAAAAGATAGCACACAGCTCATATTTTCTGGGTGGGAACAAGGAATGCGCCATAATCGACCCACGTCGTGATGCTGACATATATATAGAAGTGGCAAGAGAGATGGGAACCAGGATCACATACATACTTGAAACTCACCTGCATGCGGATTTCATATCCGGGCACATAGATCTGGCAGAGAGGACCGGAGCCACTATATACGGGCCCCGGTCTGCAGACTTCGATTTTGATTATGTGCCTCTTTCAGAAGGGGATTCTTTTGAGATAGAAGATATGACCATAAAGGTGCTCGAAACTCCAGGACACACTCCTGAACACATTTCCTATGTGGTGACAGACAGGTCACGGGGGGAAGACCCGGTAGCATTGTTCTGCGGAGATACCCTCTTTGTGGGAGATGTGGGTCGCCCCGACCTATTTCCTGGAAGAGCGGAGGAGCTTGCATCCAGACTATATGACAGCCTCCATGAGAAAATAATGAAATTACCCGACACCTGTGAAGTATATCCTGCTCATGGAGCAGGTTCTCTGTGTGGCAGGGCAATGGCTGCAAAGAGAACAAGCACTATAGGATACGAAAAGAAATTCAACTATGCACTGAAAATAAGTGATCGCAGGGGATTCATAGACTCTCTTACACATGGTATGCCCGATGCACCTGATCATTTCCACAGGTGCACGGATATCAATAGACAGGGCCCTGTAAAGGTTAGCGATCTACCCTCTCTGGAAGAGCTTGAGCCCCTCGTGTTTTCCTCTCTGACAGCCGATAACAATGTTCTGGTGCTGGATGTACGCAATTTTGAAGCATTTGGAGGACAACATGTTCCAGGAGCGTACAGCATTGATATTGACGGTAATTTCCCAACCTTTGCAGGCTGGTTGCTTCCTCCGGATAAAGACATACTCCTGGTCTGCGAAGGATATGGACAGGCTATGGAGGCTTCCAGACAGTTGCATAGGGTGGGACTTGACAAAGTTCATGGGTATTTGTCCGGTGGTATGTATGAATGGGTCACTGCCGGCTATCCCACAGCACATGTACAGCAGCTGTCTTCGCATGAATTGAACCAGCGAGTTATACAAGGAGGTACTACGATCCTTGTGGATGTCAGGGCGTCAAGTGAATATGAAAATTTCCATATTCAGAATGCTATCAATATTCCTGTAGCTGAGCTGAGAGATAGATATAAAGAACTTGATCCTGCAGACGAAACAGTCCTGATATGCGGAAGTGGACAGCGGTCCAGCATGGGTACCAGTCTTCTGAAGCAAAAGGGTTTTGATAAGATATTTAATGTAGCTGGTGGAATGAAGGGTTATGCAGCGGCCGGATTTGGTCCGGAATGCCCACTTTGTACTTTGCCGTGGGCATCTTTTGCCAGACGATCAGATACAACATTGACAGATAAATACCATGACGCAAAATAATTTCTTTTCGTTATATGATTTATAGAATAAAGTGGTTTAACCATGCATTGTGCCCTAAAAATAGAGATAGTTTTATTTACAGATAAGTAAGTATCAATAATGACAATTCACTATGGGTGGTCGCATGCTAAAAAGAAAAATATCTTACATGATCATATCGTTGATCCTAATGTTCTCTCTCTCCCTTACTGTACTTGCAGCAGATGAGAGAACCCCGGGAATTGACAGCCGTGCCTATGCTAACAATGTTGTGGAAAAGAATTTAGGAGGAACGGCCAATATCAACAACCTTGATAGTTATATTATAGGCGTCGTAGATATGAATAAAATAGAGCCTATGTCATTGGGCGGGGGATACGTAATAGTTGATATGGGTGCAAATGAGTTGATCCTTGATGAGGAAGGGGATGATCTGAGAATATACGAAAAGGACCAGATATTCTACGGCAAGGATACTCCCGAAACATATGAGGTTTTTGTCAGTCAGGACCTGCAGACTTGGGAGTCTCTGGGAGAAGGGACAGGAACAGACGAATTCGACCTTGCTGACTCTGACCTTAACTGGGCGAGGTACGTGAAGATAGAAGATAGGGAAACAAGCACATCTGGAAGAGAGCCCGGATCAGATATAGATGCTGTTGAAGCCCTTCATTTAGGAGAAGAACCTAAGAGTGCTGTATCAGTGCCTTCAACGCCTGGATTTGCATTGGTTGCATCTGTTCTTGCATTCTTTGCACTTCTGTTCATAGAAAAGAAGAGATAAGGAAAAATATCCTTCTCTTCATTTTGTTTTCATTGAAGGCCTTTATGGGCCGTAAGAGAACCTGTTTTGACAGAGGATCGTTTTTATAAGATCAATGAAATCGATCATGCTGTCGACTGAAGAAACCAGAAGTATCAAAATAAGAAGCGCAATAAGGATCTCTACATAATCCAGAGTTGCATTTGCCAGTGGGTGAGATCCACCAGCCGTTCTGTTAAGGATGCTGGACATATCTATCCCAACCTACATTTAACCTTATGTCGCTTCTCCCATAAAAGAGCTTTGACAATTATAATGAATTTTAATTATATTGCCAACAAACATCACAACAAAAACCATTCAAATGCAGGCAGCCAATTAGTCCGCAAATGTGGCCCTTACACTTAATTAAAGGCCTATCAAATATATCTGGGATCAAAAATTTGTTTCATTTTTCATTAATGTAACACATGCCATTATCTTGCTCCACATGTCCCTAACTGCTCCGGAAAAAATACCATCTTCATATTCTATAACTGTTTGACTTTCAAGCATTGCTTTAATGGGGATGTCACTCAGAGGGAGCTTGCCTACTACATCAATGCCTTTAATTTTACAGAATTCTTCTATATCTGCTGTTTTTTCTTCATTGATGTTGCATTTGTTGATACAAACAACTGCTTTTATTCCAAAATGAGCAGTGACCTCAAGTACTCTCTCAAGGTCATGTATCCCTGATACACTTGGTTCCGTAACTATGAATACAAGGTCCACCCCAGATATGGACGCAATTACAGAGCATCCGGTTCCGGGAGGTCCGTCTATGATAATAAGATCAATGTCATTCTCTGCAGCCATTTCACTGGAGGTCTTTCTAACCATCGAGACCAGTTTTCCGCCGGTCTCTTCTCCTATTCCTAACCTCGCATGGACTAAAGGACCATATCTTGTTACAGACCTGAATATTTCTCCAGCTTTATGTTCCTTCATTGTTATGGCATTTTCAGGACAGATCAGCGAGCATACACCACATCCTTCGCAGATATGTGCATCGATCACGAATTCTTTTGAGATAGCACCGAACCTGCATCTTTCCACACATGTACCACAAGCAGAACATTTGTCCTCGTTGATGAAAGCTACCTCCATGCCATAGAAATCCAGTTTGCTTGTCGATCCTGGATCCAGTATCAGATGAATATCCGCTGCATCCACGTCACAATCTGCTATCAGGACTTTGTTCGCGAGGGAAGAAAAAGCCGCTGTAAGGGTGGTCTTGCCGGTACCGCCTTTGCCACTGATAACAGTGATCTGTTTTGGCATTTCAACACCTGCCTGCCAGCTCTTGGATTTGCCTGAACATATCAAGGAAACTTTCTTTCCAGTGTGGCATTTGCAGCACGAAAGGAATGCCCTGGGAGTACAGTTCAGCTATTTTCATTTCATTTGGTATCTTCATAAGTACCGGAATGTTATTCTCAGAACAATATCTGTCCACTCTTTCATCACCCATGTCACATCTGTTGACCACTACTCCATAGGGGATACGTAGTTCTTTTACCAGTTCGACGGCAAGTGACAGGTCATATAGTCCAAAAGGAGTGGGCTCAGTGACAAGCACACAGTAATCTGCCCCGGTTATGGCAGAAATGACCGGGCATGCAGTACCTGGCGGAGAGTCTATGATCACGGTCCTTGTATCATCAATATGTGTTTTAAGTGCATGGATCATAGGGGAAGCCATAGGTTCGCCGATATTCAATAGGCCCTGGTACAGTTCTGTGCCGCAATTTTTTGAAACGGACCTTTCAATGGTCCCGATTGATCTGCCTTCTTCATGAATGGCACCCTGTGGGCATACAATGGAACAGGCTCCACAACCATGACATAATTTGGGAAATAACATGAGACTTTTGGGCAGTTTAACAAGTGCGTTGAAACAGCAGACATCCACACAGTTCATACAGAGGTCACACTTATCTTTTGAAATGAAAGGGACATGAATCTCCACATCTCTCACTTTTTCAAGTTCGTGGTTCAGGAACAGATTGCAGTTCGGCTCTTCTACATCACAGTCAAGGAGCTGGACATTTCCAAGGGATAATGCAAGGTTAAGGGACACTGTGGTCTTACCAGTACCTCCTTTTCCACTTGCTACTGCTATTCTCATGAAGCCTCTGGTACTTTTTACGTTGTTGTCATCCCGCAGAGGATGTGGACTTTAGTGGTGGTGATGACCGTGATCATGACTGTGGTGATGCTCATGGCTATGATGGTGGTCGTGGTGTTCATGAGAACTGCATGCGTTGTCCATGGTTGCCTTTTGTAATCTTCCTGTTTCCCATGCTTTTAGAGCATCCCAGATGGTACCCTGTGCTCCCACATATACTTCTATTCCATACTGCTCGAACATTGCAACAGCTTTCGTACCAAGACCCCCGCAAAGCATAACACTGACCCCATTTTGGGACATCAGTTCAGGAGGCAGTCCTACTCCGCCATTATGCTCACTTGTATTGGGTATTACTGAAACCTCGCTGCTCTCTGTATCGTACATGATATAGTTCAAAACCTTTCCAAAATGCTGTCCGACCTGATCTTCCAGGCCAGTTTTACCCATAGATGGTACACATATCTTCATATTTTCACCTTTTAAAGATCATTTGTTCCAAGGAATTTTTCTACAGCTTCCATAGCTTTCATTTCAGGATATTTCACTATCCCTATGCCTGCAGTTTCCATTACTGATACGGCATTTGGGCCAGGGTTCCCGCAGATCAGCACGTCTGCTCCTTGGTCTGCAATATATTGTGCAGCCCGCACACCAGCACCCTGGGATTCAGCAGCGTAGGGGTTCTTCACAAATTCGTGCTGCATGGAGTCCGTATCTACGAACATAAAATATACGCATCTTCCAAAATGTGGATTTGTTTCCGCTTCAGGACCATTGTCCTTTGTAGTAACGCATATCTTCATTTTGCTCACGGCCTGCTTATAGTACGTCTTTTCAAGTATGTTCTCGATTGACAATTACTCTAATATGAGATAAAATATAAATAATTAACTCAAAAATTTAATATATCAAATTTAAGACAACTTAATATGAGGAAAGGAAAGAGAAAAAAGAGATGGAAGTGTGGAAATTATCCATTTCACTCCTTTATGATCATCATGGGGTTGCCTATGCCCACAACGGTGATCCTGGTTTCCAGAGGTGGATAAGGCCAGTTCTCAGGAGAAATGTTCTTCACTGAAATATTGGTCTGTGTCTCTTCCTTGCTTACTCCACATCTGTTTTCATAATCAAGCACCATGTCCAGTCCGATCTGTCTTGCTCTCTCAAAAGCTTCTCTGTAATCTACAACATGTTCCCTTCCACCCGGATAGAAGATAAGGAAATCCTCTGCAGGTTTTTCTATGGACACTGGCATGATCAGTACTTCAACTTTCTTGACACCCTTTCCGGCAAGAGCCCCCACGGCATTCCCCACATCTGCATGTTCCGGGACGATAATATCAGCATCCAAGAGTGCAGACATTTCCTCTGAATATGCTTTTACGGGTCCTCCCAATAATACAACAGGCAATTTCAGGCTGAACTTTGCCGGATACAGGCCACTAAGAAGTTCGTCCACGAGGGGTCTGGACCTTTCAGGCAAAAGAAAAGCCATCTGACTATAGGCCATATTCCTTGCCACATGTTCTTTCACATGGGTGCAGAATTCATATTTTTTACTGCCGTTATAGCGGGAAAGAAGCTCGGCACCCGCGTGGGAAGCATCCAGATCCCAGGCAGTGTATTCTCCTCTCACATGCAAAGCGTCCGTGGGCGTGAAACCGATGGCTTGCACCAGTCTTTTCTTTATAAGTGAATCAATTATCTTTCCGGAAGGCATGGCATGCATATAAGTGTAGAGTTCATGTATGCTGATAGGATCGGTTCCGATATGCTGGAGCATTTCAGCTTCTTCATTGTTCAGCCCATTGCTGGCATAACCGGTCCTTACAAAGAACTTGGTGGGCTGATAGTTCTCATCCAGTGACTTACGAGGTAGAGGTCTCATGTGACTAAGTTTCTGTAACAGTCCTGGATACTCAACTGCAGCAACACATAGAGGAATAACACGTCTGGGACCTATCTTCACTTTTCCATCAGTGATCCAGACATGGCTGTCCCCACCAGTGGCCGATGTTTCCATTTTCATGGCCCTTACTCTTGTTTTCCATCCGCCCACCACAGAACCTGAAGCGCTTATTTCCGGTACTCCATGGTATATGGCAGATACATCGGTACTGGTTCCCCCCACATCTATGGCTGCACATGTGTCCAGTTTTGCAAGATACGATGCTCCGAGAAGACTTGCGGCAGGGCCGGAAAAAATGGTCTCGATGGGTTTTTCCAAAGCATCCTCCAGATTATATACTGAACCATCACATTTCAGCATAAGCATCCTTGCATTGATGCCTCTTTTCCTGATGTCTGCCATAACAGCACTAACAAAGCGATGAGTAATAGGTATCAACTGAGCATTAAGAACAGCAGTCACCGCCCTTTCATAGGCACCTAGTTCCTGGGAAAGTTCGTGACCACATACGACAGGTTTACCAGTTATCTTCTGGATAAGGGATTTTGCCCGCAGTTCATGATCGGGGTTCCTCGTACCAAAGAAGGCAGAGATTGCGTATGCTGACACTTTGTCTTTTGTCCTGCTGCCAAAACCTCTGATGGCGTCGGTATCCAAAGGCACCTCTTCTTCACCGCTTGGGCCATGGCCCCCAGGAACCACAATGAGATCCGGAGTAGGGAATTCCTGATCTGCAGGATGCTGCCCTATGAGCACAAGTCCCACTGGGGTCCCCGTACCTTCAAGTAATGAATTAGTTGAAAGGGTGGTAGAAACTGACACGAGGTTGACCTGGCTGAGAAGTTCCTGGTCAAGGGCATCCAGAACCGCACTTATGCCCATCTGCAGGTCAGGATATGTGGTAAACGCTTTTTTAGAATCTACGATCATGCCGTCTGACCCTCTTAAAAGGACAGCATCGGTGTACGTTCCACCGGTATCAATACCAAGACCATAGTGCAATTGTAAATCTCCTTCCTTTTCTATTAATTCTATATGGAGAAATTATATTTAATACTTTTCAGATATCTTCATATATTTATTCTCACATGTGGTTAATAGTAGTTAACAAGGAGATATGGTCAAACAGGAGTACAAATATGAAGCTTACGGTCATTTATGACAATGAGACAAAAAAAGGTTTGAATAGTGGATGGGGGTTTTCTTGCTTAATTGAAACTGTTGCACATAATATTCTTTTTGATACCGGGTGGGATGGCCATGTTCTTTTGGCTAACATGGAAAAACTTGGTATTTCTCCCGAAGATATTGACACTTTGGTGCTATCTCATCAGCACTGGGATCACATTGGTGGTGTGCCAACTTTCCTTAACATGCAGCCAGATGTGAACGTCTTTATACCGGCAAGTTTTTCACCCAACCTGAAAAAAGAGATCTCGACAAGGGGGAAGGAGGCAGGTACTTCCACTTCTCTTTCGAATATGGATAGTTCCGTGGGTCCCAGATTGCATGATATAAAAATACCTCAGGAAATATGCAAGGGAGTATACACAACAGGCGAACTTGGAAAAGAGATAAAAGAACAATCTTTGATACTGGATTCCAGCAAAGGACTGTACGTTATCACTGGTTGTGCACACCCCGGACTTCCTGCAATATTGGATGCAGCTTCTTCCTTTGGCAATGTGATCGGTATCTTGGGAGGTCTGCACGATAGCCAGGAATATGATCTGTTCAAAAGCATGCATTTGATAGGTGCAGGTCATTGTACAGCTCATAAAGAAGAGATAAAAATGAAATATCCAGATGCATTTGTCGATATTTTTGCAGGATATTCTATGGAGTTTTGAACAATACACATCACATAATACTGTGGTATAAAAATGAAAACAAGAATTATCTATGGTCCTATTCTTTCAAGAAGGCTTGGAAGGTCCCTTGGTGTCGATGTGATCAAAAAGACCGGCACAAAGAGGAATTGTAATTTTGATTGCGTCTATTGCCAACTGGGACACGTGGATTATAAGGTAAAAGGACCAGAAGATGTTGAGGGAGCAGCAACCACCGAAGAAGTGATAGAAGGGGTCAGATCTTTCCACAGGAATATCGAAAACCTTGATTATGTTACTTTTTCCGGTACATGTGAGCCCACACTTAACCTCTCACTTGGATCGATGATCAGAGGAGTAAAACAGGTCACAGACAAACCCGTTTGTGTGCTAACGAATTCTTCTCTTGTAGACAGGGAGGACGTGCGTTCCAATCTTGCAGAAGCAGATCTTGTAATAGCAACCCTTGTTTCTGGTAATGAAGACACGTTCAGGGCCATACACAGGCCAGTTGACGGCATAAAGCTTGATAATATCATAAAAGGGTTGCAAGCTATGCAAAACATGGAAAAAAGTCCAAGACTTGGGATCGAAGTAATGCTTGTTGACTCAACAAATGGTTATCCGGTGAACAGTACGGATGAGGAGATCACCAAACTCATTGAGGTCCTTAAGACCATAGGTCCGGATGAGATAGAGATATTAACTGTCAGCAGGCCACCTGCGGAGAAGTTCATTGTCCCGGTGGCAGACATAAGGTTAAAGGAAATAGCACATAGATTTGATGCAGAGTTCGGAAGAAATAGGGTCAAACTGGTACTCAAAGGCCTGAGACGAGAAAGGTCAAGTATGCAGCACGAAAATGTGGAAGAAGAGGTCTATGACCTTTTACTCAGAAGGCCTTGCACTTTAGAGCAGATATGTGCATCTCTTGGCATCTCAAGTGCTCAAATGACTCCTATTATGGAAAAACTGATCTCCTCCAACACTATAATAAGTATCGTATCCGAAAATGGGACATATTATAAAGCATCTTGACCCTTTCTACATCGGGTCACTTTTAACTGTAGGAAACTATATATAATTAATATCCATTGTGAAAAAATGCTATGAAAGAGAGAGGACGTCCTAAGTGCCCACGGCGTGTGGAGCTTACTCCGGAAGTGATCTATTTTAAACCCAGAGGAGTGCCTCTACGTGAACTGGAAGTAGTTTCTATTGCAATGGAAGAACTTGAGGCTTTGCGTCTTGTGGACCTTGAAGGTCTTACACAGGAAGAAGCATCCCTTAAAATGGGGATATCAAGAAGAGCCTTCTGGGAAGACTTGCAAAGCGCCAGGAGAAAAGTTACTTTTGCTCTCACCACCGGCAAAGCTATTGAGATCTCAGGTGGGGATTATGTCACTGTCGGAGAGGAAAACAAAGGTTGCAGAAGGTCAACATAAGCCAAATGTACGTTACGTCTTTTGAAAATTTGAATTATCATTCAGGTGAAAAAATATGGACAAGAAAGTTCAGAAAACACAGGATCTGCTCCAGAAGCCGCAGGAATCAAAATTAGTTGCCAATATGAGGGCGATCAAGAACAAGATAATGGTAATGAGTGGAAAAGGGGGAGTCGGAAAAAGCACCGTTGCAGCCAATCTTGCTGCCCAGCTTGCCCGGAAGGGATTCAAAGTAGGTCTCCTTGACAGTGACATTCACGGGCCAAGTATACCCAAGATGTTCGGAATAGAGGATAAAAGACCTGAAGTGGACGAGAAAGGCATTGTTCCCGTACCAGTGACAGATAACCTCAAAGTTATGTCCATCGCCTTACTTATCGAGGATAAGGATTCTCCTGTGATATGGAGAGGACCGGCCAAGATGGCGGCTATCAAACAGTTTCTGGAAGATGTTTCATGGGGAAAGCTTGACTATCTTATCGTTGATCTTCCCCCGGGAACAGGCGATGAACCCCTCAGTATCGCCCAGCTCATTGAAAAGATCGATGGTGCCGTGGTCGTTACCACACCTCAGGATATGGCACTGGTAAGTGTACGCAAGTCAATTACCTTTGCCCATATGCTAAAGGTTCCTGTTATAGGCATAGTGGAGAATATGAGCGTGATCATCTGCCCTCACTGTGATGAGAGGATCGATCTTTTCAGTAAAGGTGGCGTTGAAAAGGCAGCAAAGGACTTTGGTGTACCGGTGCTTGCAGCATTGCCCATGGATCCCGAACTCGCTGAGATCGAGGATAGCGGGAAAGTGCATACCTTGGATGCTGATGCCACTGAGTGGTCAAGGGAATTCACAAAGATCGTGGATTCAGTCGTTGGATTTAAAGAATAGGTGTAAGTTTAGTACACTTTTTGTGCAGGGAAAGCCTATGATCCCTTCACAATACATTTTTTATATCATTGCTACAGAGCCGAAATGAAATAACTATATAAGCCAGCATCACAGATTTTTAATCATGACAGTGATGTCAAGTGGAGGTAATGTTGACAGGCTTGATTTCAAGGATCCTGTGGAGCTTATAGACGATGTGCTCTTCAAAAAGAACTGGTTGCTTACCGAGAACTCGAACACCAGGACCAGTCCGTCGGTGATAGACCTGCATATTGCATCCCAGGTCAAAAAACGATATGCTCTGGAAAAGCTTTACTCTAAGGATGTCACAGCAGCCCATCTGGAAGGCCTGATACATATCCATGACCTGCATAGCCCTTTCATGCCATATTGTAATGGCATTGACGGGCGTATCATCCTCATGGACGGCCTGAAGTTCCCTGACACACGCAGCCTGCCTGCTAAAAGACTGGACTCTGCTCTCTTCCATGTTATGTCATTCATGATGCATTCCCAGCAATTCTTTGCAGGAGCTCAGGCTGTGGACATGCTCAACTGGCTGCTCGCTCCACATCTGCATTATGAGAGAATGGATGAGTCTATGATATACCAGACAGTGCAGGGTTTCATGTTCCAGATGAACCAGTCAAATAGAATAGGTGCTCAGAGCGCTTTTACCAACATCGGCCTGAGATTGAAATGCCCTCCTGCACTGAAGGAAGAAAGAGTGGTATACGGAGGTAAAACACTCGATGCAACATATAGTGAATTTGAAGATAAGGCACGGCAGATTTACAGTGCTTTCATGAGAGTTTCAGCAGATGGCGATTCCACGGGTGCTCCCTTCACATTCCCTCTCATTACCACAGCCATCACTAAGGACCATGATTTTAATGATCCCCTGTGGATGGAGACCATACAGGCTACTTCAGCTACAGGTGCACCTTATTTCCTGAACCTTGCTGCTCCTTATCTGGAAGAGGATACGGTGCATGCCATGTGCTGCAGATTACTGAGCAAGCATGCGGGAGGTATCTGGACGGCTGGTGGCATGGGTACGGGCTCCAATAAGGTTGTAAGCATTAACCTACCCGGAGTGGCTCTACGGTCAGCCGATGAAGATAATTTCATTGCACAGCTGGATAACGCTCTTGATGTTGCCCGGAAGGCATTGCTGGAAGGGCAGGATATAGTCAGACGATCACTTTATGAATGGGAACTTCTACCCTGGCTGCTCAACAAAACTGATGACGGTGTACTATATTTTGACTTTGAGAAACGTCATCTTACATTTGGTGTGGTGGGTCTGAATGAATGTCTTTTGAACCTTACAGGAGAAGGTATTGACAAAAAGATCGGAACAGGCATAAAAATAATTGCTCACATACTTGGAAGGATCGAGGAGTTCTCCCATGAGGATGGCATAGAGTATACTCTTGAGCAGACTCCTGCAGAAAGCACTGCACATCGGCTTGCCATGCTCGACAGAAATAATTTGGGGGAAAAAGCTAAGGTTCAGGGTATTGAAGGAGCATACTATTACACCAATTCCACTCACTTGCCTTATAATGCAGGTATGTCTCTTATAGACAGGATCAATATCGAGGCAGAGTTCCATCCATTCTTTACCGGGGGTACGATCTGCCATATATGGATGGGTGAAAGTTATCCTGACCCGGCCGGTCTTAATGAATTTGTCAGGAAACTTTCGGGGACAAAACTTGCTTATTTCTGTTTTTCCCCTGATTTTTCCATATGTGATAAGGGGCATACTTCCAGAGGTGTAAATGAAATGTGCCCACTGTGCTCCAGTCCGATTAATGATCACATATCTAGGGTAACTGGTTATTACGGTCATGTGAACCAATGGAATCCCGGAAAAAAAGCAGAGTATGCTCAGAGACACAGGTATAGGATGCATTGCTAGAAAAACGCTAAATACAGACCAGCATATTATATTGCATGGACCACAGGATAGCAAAGGCACTTGATTGGATCGAGATGCAACAGCCGGATTCCATCAAGGGGATCGCCCGCGTGGTCTGGGCTCGCGGGGCATGGAACCTGCCCAGTCAGCATACTGCTTGTCTTATCTGGCTTAAAGGTGATCCTCCATGGGGAGGAAATGTAAGGGAAACTGCCAGAGTGGCCTCTTCTCTTTCCCAAATGGGTCTGGTCTTCCCAGATGTGGGGCAATGGCTTCTTTTACAAAAGAAAGAAGGTGCCTGGAACGGTAACGTGTACGATACCGCCTATTCCCTCATAGCCCTGGCAGATATGGATATCCATGATCCCGATGGATGCCAGTGGCTATTAGACAACTGTGGACCTGACTGGGAACATCCTGGAACCACTGCACTTGTGATCCTGGCATTAGTAAAACAGGGAACTATGCAGAGTGAATATTATGGTTTTATTGAAGAGAGAGCACGCTGGTTGCTTGAGAAACGTGAATTGGATGGTGGATGGAAGAACATAGCAACCAGCAACATAGTCATGCAGTCTCTTTTAATGACAAGTTTGAGGGAAGAACTTAAGGTTTCTATGGACTGGCTCATGAAAGCACAAAACTCCGAAGGTTTCTGGGGTAATAGAAAAGATAGCATTGTTGCTACTGCCCTATCACTGATCACTCTTGCATTATGGGAGTCATAACAGCATAGTCTATGAAACTAATATATATGAGAGTCTATCGTATACCTATACGTTTTCAACTACATCGCCTTGTACCAGTGATAAAATGAATACAGAATTTATCAAGTACCACCCCGGTTCCAATACCTACATCGTTCAGAGAAAAGCGTACTTTGAGGACAGCGTTCTTCTCAAAGGTAATCTGATAGTTGGCGCAGGATGCAATTTCTGGCAGGAACTGAGGGTTGAGGGAAACCTTGAGCTTGGAAAGAACTCTCAGGTCAGGGGTCATGTGCAGGCACATAATGCGCTCATTGGTCCGCATTGTGAGATAAAGGGTGACGTACAGGTGGACAAGGACCTTACACTAATGGATGATGTGAAGATCGAAGGCTCTGCCACATGTGGGGGGCAGATGCTTGTGAGGCCGGGCTGTTCCATGGGTTTTGTAAAAGCTGAAAAGGTGCTGGAACTTGTGGGCAAGGTCAGCATAAAAGATGTAGAGGCCGGAACGAAAGTGATCGTACGTTCCGAGTGAGTTGAAATTTTCCTGGTCATTATGAGTTGTGGATATTAATCGATCCTTTCTTTTCTCTCTTCGGAGAGTAACTTCAACACGGCTGTCCGTAGCTTGTTAGCTTCAGGACTTGTTCGTATCCTTGGACGCGGAAGGTCTACATTTATGACCTCTTTTATTTTTCCGGGACGTGCGGTCATAACTACTATCCTGTCAGCCAAAAATACTGCCTCATCCACACTGTGGGTAACGAACAGGATGGTTATGTGTTTCTTATTCCATATCTCAAGAAGCTGGTGCTGTAAAGAGTTCCTGGTCTGAGCATCCAGTGCGCCGAAAGGTTCATCCATGAGCAAGACTTCCGGTTCATTGGCAAGTGCACGGGCAATAGCAACTCTTTGCCTCATACCCCCTGAAAGTTCATACGGGAAACTATCCTTGAACTGTGTGAGGCCCACCAGCTCAAGATATTTCTCAGCATCCAGTATTGCATTTTTCCGGGCAACCCCTTTCATTTCCGGGCCAAAGATGATGTTCTCGGTGACAGTTCTCCAGGGGAAAAGCGAATACTCCTGGAATACCATGCCTCTCTTTGAATCCGGTATGGTTATTCTGGTTCCGTCCAGTAGTATTTCCCCTGAATCCGGAGCATCAAGTCCGGCAATGATGCGCAGAAGAGTGGTCTTACCGCAGCCGGAAGGACCTAAGAAACACACGAACTCCTTGTCACCTATATCAAGGCTCACATTATCCAATGCAAGGGTTTCAGGTGCATCTTCCTTTCTGAAAGTGCGGGTAATGTTCTTTATTTCAACTTTTCCCATTATCTCACAACCCCTGCCTGCCATTTGAGCAGGTGTTCATCGATAACATATCTCAGGACCTTGTCAATTAAAAGGCCCAGAAGGCCCAGGACCATCATGTATACGAGCACCATGTCCATCTGATGAAGATGGTAATGATGCCATATCTTGAAACCTAGCCCATATTTGCTCACACCGAACATCTCCGCAGCCACCAGGCACATCCATCCCACACCTATAGCTATCCTAATACCAGCAGCTATTGACGGTAGAGCAGAAGGAAGGGCAACGTATCTTATAAGATCACGTTCCTGCCTGCATCCAAGTACCCTGGCTGCTTCTACATAGACCTTAGGTACGTTCTTAAGCCCGGTAAATGTGTTAATGATAACTGGGAACACAGCTCCTATAAAGATCAGAAAACCGGCTGACACGGGCGTGAGACCCAGCCATATGATGGCAAAAGGTATCCAGGCAAGAGGAGGTATAGGTCTTAACATCTCAATAATTGGGTCAAGTACTCTGTTCAATGTTGTGAACCAGCCCATGATCAAGCCCACAGGTATTCCTATGACCAGAGCAGCTACCATGCCTATGGAAAAATGTAACAAGCTTTGTAAGAGGTCAACGAAAACAACTGGTATTTCGATGGCCAACGCCCCTATTTCTAAAACGGATGGGCGCTGAACTATCGTTAATGCAGCAGAAATTACATCGAGGATACTTGGCAGAAAGAACTTATTACGGACTATAAGGTCCGCTACCAGTTGCCACAGCAGAAGGGCAGAGATAATGGAAATGATCTCCACTGCTCTGCTCTTTACTGCGTGCATTATTTTATTCTTCATGTCTGCCTACAGGACTCCTTGCTCATTCATGTAAGTTGCTGTCAATGCACTTACTTTTGTAAGGAATCATAAAAAGACATATCAAATATATCTTTTTCTGTAAGTGGCTTCGTTATATATCCCAGTTCATACTGTATGTTTGCATAATCCACAGTTGAGTTCACGATCAGATGAGGATCTGCCACCCATGTGCCATCCCACTCATTAATGGAGTTCTGGACAATGCTTATATTCATTTCCTGGTCAGCTGCATAGATCTGTGCTGCTTCCTCTGGATGCTCATTGTTGTACTCTGTAGCATCCACATGTGTTGCAACAATTGTAGCAACTACTTCAGAGTGGTTCCTGATGAGGTTTCCACTTACCACAACCACACAGCATGCGTGGTTAGGCATAATCTCCCCTGACTGAACCACTGTACGTCCATAGCCCTTTTCCTTTATTTCAGTTGGTGAAGGGTGTGGAAGGAAAACAGCATCAACCTGGCCAGCAGAAATAGCTGTGACAGCGTCTGCAGGTGTCATAGGCAGAATGGTTGCATCTTTATCAGGGTCAATATTATTCGTTTTCAGCCAGTTTCTAAGCAATGTGTCCTGGATAGTTCCTGGTGGGAATGTAGCTATCTTCATTCCTTTGAGATCTTCAGGTTTTTCATAAGGAACACCTGTGCGTACTACGAGATCTGAACCCTGTACCTGGACAGCAGCTACGATCTTGGCATCAAGCCCTCCGCTTAGAGCGGATATGAATGGTGCTGCTCCCACATATGCCACATCGAGATCCCCAGCAAGCATGGATGTCATTTCCGGTGCTCCACTTGGGAAGAGATTATCTGTTGTTTTCACTATACCCAAAGGTGCCAGATTATTGTCCCACCAGCCTTTCTCCTTTGCGGTAAGATATGCTATCTGATGCGTACTGGGCTGGTATCCAAAGTGTATCTCTGTGAGAGATTCTGTTAGATCTCCTGTAAGGTTTCCCTCTTGTTCAGGTTCAGTACAACCTGAAATAAACGCAATGGCCATCACAGCAGTAATAACAAAGATGGCTCCCAGAATTCTGTTAATATTTTTGCTGTTCATATCGATACCTCTTTTTCTCAATAATGGAACCGTTATTCTGAGCTATATTTAATGTTTCCTGTGAGGTATAAAGCAATTTTCCTGAAAGTATAAATATAAGCTTGCCCCTTACCGCTTAAGGACACTATATTTGAGGTATGGAGGAAACATGGAATCATCTGATAGGATAATGAATGCTATAATCGATTCTTACGACGAGTTCCAGAGAACATTTTCTATAATATTGAAAGAAGACATTGGTATGACTGCAGTGGAATTTGCGCAGGAGGCTAGCATACCCGCGAGCACTTTGTACAAGATCATGTCAGGCAAAAGAGAGCCTAACATGAAAACATTGAGACAGATAATTAAAACTATAAAAAGACTGCAGAATGCTGAAAAGGGAGATTTTATAGCTGTCATTGCTGCAAGGCCGGTGCTTGACAATATAAGGGAGACAAAGAAAAAGATAGGAGGAAACCTCTGTACTATAAGGGAATATTCTGCCACTTCCATAGAAGAAGCCATCATTGCAGCAGTTAAAGCAGAGCGTGAAGGCGCATGTGCCCTGGTATGCGCGCCTATTATAAGTTCTACTGTAGAAAAAATACTAAGGATCCCCGTGGCTACGATCATGCCAAGGAACAGTCTGATGGAAGCAATAGAAAGAGTGTCAAAAAAAATAAGTTAATTGAATTTATCGGATAGAACCGATAAATTCATTTATTTTTTCCTTTGCCATTTCCACTGTCCAGCCGCCAGCAGTGAACAGATAGCCAACCCCTGCCGCAGCCAGCAGGATGATACCTCCGAGAACATACCAGACAGTACCAGATTTCTCCAGTACTTCATAAGTAACGCTCAGTTGCTGAACTGAAACTATATATGTGCCTGGCTCTTCTTCCACATGGACAAATTCCAATGTAGTGGAATTTCCATTGTTAAGTGCCACTTCCTGAGAACCTACCACAGTACCATTGATCTTCAATTCAACAGTATAGTTACCAGGTGCTGTTCCAGTGTTTGCTACATTTACAGAGATAGTTGCTTCATCTCCAGCCCTTACCTCAAGTGGCGAGATCTGCAGGTTAGTAAAGGTGAACTTAGCAGCAAGTTCCTTTACCTCAAAGTTAAGTTCCGTATCCAGTAACCCGGACTTGGAAGCTGTCACCTTGTGCATGCCCACTTCTGTAACAGTATAGGTAACATTTCCATCTTTTGAAGTGTTGCCTATGAACTTACCATCAAAAGTGACCTCCGCACCCTCGATAGCTTCTCCTCCTATGGCCTTAAGGACACGGAATTTAGCATTAGTTCCCTCATAAACTTCTTCGGGAGTGACATCTATGGTCATCTTCCTTGATTCGTCCTGAGCGGATATTACCTCAAGCTTGGAACTTGCAGAAACATATCCTTCCTTTTCTGCGTTTATGGTGAAGTTACCGGTCTTGTCCGGCGTATACCTGAGTGTGCCTTCTTCAGAAGTGGAACCAATGGTCTTACTATCGATCTTTAATGTTGCATTGCTTACGGCCATGCCTCTGGAGGTGACCGTTATTGTCATTGCGGTACCTTCAGTGACCACTTCACTGTTATCGATCTCAAGTGCTTCAGATGCGGATGTTTGCACCTCCACGAAGGGATAGAACCTGACCGTGCTATCATCAGCTACCTTGAAGTTGATATCACCCATCACAGTGATCTCTTTATCCTTTGAAAGAGAAATGGAATCCTCATTCTTCATGGTAATGCCGTCTTCCGAGATACTGGTCACTTCCATCTCATCAAAAGTTTCACCACTTTCTACGGATATGTACTCATCAGATATCTGGAAGATACCGTCTACGAACACAGCACTGCTTTCAGTCCCCTGGAAAACATCCTGGAAGTGAACGGCTATAACAGGTACATCATCAACGTCTCCTACATCCATTTCGTATACGTAGGTCCCGTCTGAGGCAATGATGTCGTCGTCGACTTCATCGCCATCCTTTGTAAGGCTGACATACACAGTGTCACCATTTACATCAACTTCAACAATGCTCAGAGCATAACCCTCTTCCAGTACTAACGATGTGCCTGAGATAAGAGATGTCTTATCACTTTCGTCCAGAAGCACCTCGGACAACTGACCCTGGGAAACAAGGCTTAGCTCATCTGTAAAATCGTTTTCAGGATACCCTGCAAAATATTTCTCAGCCATGAACCCTATTACCTCGAATTCTCCCCAGTCATCGTACTCGAAACTTACATCCTCAGGAGTAGAGGTATATACAAGGTCTCCATCGTCAATTGTTCTGTCTGACAGTTCTGTGATCTCCAGTTTCTCGGTGCCTATTCCTTCATCGATGTTGTAATAGAAACCCTCAAAGTTAAGAGGTGTCCATTCAAATTCCTCCTCAGCAACAGTACCTCTTAGCTCATAGGTACCGGCCTCTGACATGTCAACAAAGGGAGCGAACCTCAAAACAGAATCATCAGCAACGATGAACTTCAATTTCCCCATGATACTGGCAACCTTGCCCTTATTAAGGGATATTGAATCTTCATTTTCCATGGTTATTTTTTCATCGCTAACAGTGTTTATTTCCATTACACCATAGCTATCACCGGATTCAATGCTGATGTATTCATCGGAGATCTGGAATATAGCGTCAATAAATACTGCACTGGCTTCTGTACCCATGAAGATATTACCAAAGTGCACAGCTATGATGGCTACATCATCACTGTCTCCCAGATCAGCTTCATACACGTATGTGCCATTATCCTTTACGATTGTTTCATCGACCTGTGAGCCTTCTTTGGAAAGTGTCACATATACGTTGTCACCATCTGTATCAACTTCTACGATGTTCAGGGCATACCCATCTTCCAATGTAAGGCTCGAACCTGCATAAAGAGATTTTTTGTCATTTTCATCTATAAGCACCTTGGAAAGCATACCATCCGACATGACACTTACCTCATCAGCGAATTCTGTAGTGTCAAGGTACCCTGCGAAGTATTTCTCAGCCATGAACCCTACGACCTGATAATCGCCCCAATCATCGTACTCGAACTCGGTGTTTATGGGCGTGGTCTCATATTCAAGGTCACCCTCATCGATGGACCTGTCGGAATCGCTTTCGAGATGTACGGTCATGGTCTCTGATCCTTCACCTGTGTCAAGGTCATAGTAGAAACCAGAGTAGCTCAGAGCGGTCCATGTGTAATCAAGGGACTGGTTGGCATCAGCATCCCAGATACGATCGCCACTTAAATACGTTCTAGAAACTACCGCCCAGGTCCATTCCTGCTGGTCTTCCCCATTCACATTTGATGCTATCGCAGTAACGTTATAAGAGCCCAGCTCCTCACCATCAACACTAAATGATGCGAGAGATACGGAATCGTTCGTTTGCTCCAGATCTCCATCTATATACCATTCTATATCTGCATCCTGATTTGTTTCAACTGTGAAATTCTGGTAAGTATCCAACACACTTGAAGGATCATCTTCAGGACTGAAATCTGTGATCTCCAGTGAATCGTTCTCTGCTTCTGCAACTGTCCAGTCCCATATCTGTTGATCTGAGCCGTTCACATTGGTCGCTATCGCTGTTACATTATATGTGCCTGCAACAGCCGTGTTGTTCGAATAAGAACCTGATGATCCTGTTTCAGTATCCATCTCAATCCCATCGATGAGCCATCTGATAGTAGCTTCCTGATTGAGTGTAATACCAAATTCCATTGAATTTCCTGTCGTTGAGTCGGGAGTGGTGTCAGCTGGATTGAAACCTGTGATTGACAGTGATTCATTTGTTGCGTTTGAAACAGTCCAATCCCAGGTCTGCTGGTCAGTACCGTTCAGGTTAGATGCAATAACTGTTACATTATATGTTCCAGCCACAGCTGTGTTATTTGAATATGAATCTGAGGAACCTGTAACGTTTTCCATTTCATTCCCATTGATAAGCCACCTGACAGTAGCTTCCTGATTGAGTGTGACATCGAAATCTACTGTGTCCCCGGCTGCAGATTCGGGAGTTGTATCGTCAGGATTGAAGTCTGTTATCGACAAAGGTTCATTTTCCACGGTCCATGTCCAGATATACTGGTCAGTTCCATTGGCATTTTGTGCTTTGGCTGTAAGATTATATTCCCCTGCAGATGCACCATCATTTGAATATTCAGAAGTGGTTACTGATGCATCTGTTTTGACCAGTGAGCCATTCAAAAACCAGGTAACATTAGCAGTTTCATTTATGTTCACACTGAAATCCGGGCTGTTACCAACTATCGAAGTCGGATCGCTGGCGGGAGAGTGGTCAGAAATGCTTGGGATCGCAATTGCGCCACCTGCCAGCAGTATCAATACTAAATATATAGCAAAACCTAAACGGGTTTTCATGATATAACCTACCATATTTCTACTTTACTTGATTTCTCGCATTTTATGTATTATCTGCTATCTTTAACTGTTCATAGCCTTTTCGTTCCACTTGTAACACAGTACCATCCGACTTCTGTATGGAGATCGATTTCTCATGAGGTAAGACCTCTCCGATCATACTGATATTGCCCAGCTTCAGCACTTCTTCAATGCCCTCCGGCCTTACAGTGAAGATCAGTTCAAAATCACCTCCAGTATAAAGAGCCATAGAATTTAGAGTTACCCTGTCGAAAGACATTAATGCTTTTACCTCTGGCTGCAAAGGCAGCGCCTTTTCCTGTAGTCTGAACCCAACTCCTGAAGCTCTGGAAAGATCATATAGTGACATTGCAATGCCATCACTTGTATCCATCATGCTTGTCACATGACCCATGGATGCAAGTTCCATTGCTTCCCTTATGCGGGGCATGGGTTGCAACAAAGACTTCAGGACACTAGCCGGTGCATCAATACCATTTTCCAGGGCATACAGTGCAACACCCGCAGAACCTGCGTATCCTGTAACACACACCTTATCTCCTACCCGTGCACCCTTTCTTGTTAACAGTTCTCCTTTTGGTACAGTTCCAAGAGCAGTGCCGCAAATAGTAAGTTCATCATGGGTGTCAATATCCCCTCCTATGACCGCAGTATCGTATTCCCTGGTACAGTCCCTCATGCCTCTTGCTATCTCTTCCACAAAACTGACATCTGTATCACGTGGAAGACCTATAGCAGCCAGTAAACCCGTTGGTCGGGCACCCATAGCGGCAATATCGCTAAGGTTAACTGCTGCCGACATCCACCCGATCTGCCAGGGACTCATCTGCTTGGGAAAATCTGTCATGCGGTGCAGCATATCCGTGGTAACTACGAGATATGAACTTTCATTTATATCGATAACTGCACAGTCATCAGCACCTGCGCCTGAAATAACTCCATCCGGCAGTTCATGGAATATAGTAGAAAGGATTGATATAAGGGGTCTTTCCCCAAGCTGTGAAACTGGTATATAGTTCATAGGATATCATTCAGTGTTTGAAAAAATTTTATAAATAAACCAGACAACTTTTATTTAATTGTATGTGTCATAGACATTCATCCAATATAATATTTAAGGCTTCCACACCTTCTACAGATCATGGCTTTCAATAAAAAGGATTACAGGGTTATCGTTTCCTGTGTACCTGGCGGCCTATTACAAATACAATAGTAATTAGAACGGAAAGCACTATTGCAATTGGAAGCAGATATCCCACCAGGATCACCATAGCTCTGACAGTTGACACAAAACCTTGTACTGAACTGGAAAGAGCATCCCTCATGCCCCAGGAATGTGTGATAGGTGTTGGTTCTGTTACTCTGATATTGATCGTGGCAAGATCTATCCTGTTGTCCAGATACTGCAGCCTTCCAGTAAGACTATCTATTTCTCCACGCACCCTCTCAAGTTCTTGTTCTACGCTGAGCACTTCTTCGACGGTATTGGACATATTGAGGATCTCGGTCAGGCGTTTTTCCTGCTTTTGCAGATTGTTGAGCCTTGCTTCCAGGTCTATGTATTCCTCTGTTACATCAGTACCTGTTAT
>AMWB02145351.1_pt1 | contig 23860 bp, 25 predicted proteins | sample 200311 | NCBI WGS metagenome assembly AMWB02 (sample SAMN02737377, study PRJNA173069) | bioreactor metagenome | biome: anode biofilm in microbial fuel cells | place: USA: California | collected 2010-12-16 | reverse complement strand
CGGGCGACCTGATCATCGGCGCCGACAGCCATACCTGCACCTACGGCGGTCTGGGCGCCTTTTCCACGGGCGTGGGCAGCACGGATCTGGCCGCCGCCATGATCACCGGCGAGGTCTGGCTCAAGGTGCCCCAAAGCATCAAATTCATCTATAACGGCACCTTGGGTCCGTGGGTCGAAGGCAAGGATCTGATTCTCTACACGATCGGCGACATCGGCGTCGACGGCGCCCTTTACCAGGCCATGGAGTTCACCGGCCCGGTGATCGACAAGCTGAGCGTGGAAGGAAGGCTGACCATGGCCAACATGGCCGTCGAGGCGGGGGCGAAAAACGGCATCATCGCCCCCGACGCGCTGACCGAAGCCTATGTGCGGGATCGCGCGGTCCGCGGCTACACCGCCTTTCAGAGCGACGAAGACGCCCGCTACGCGCGAACGATCACCTACGACGTCGGCGCCATCGAGCCCCAGGTCGCCTTTCCGCATCTGCCCGAGAATACCCGCGGCATCAGCGCGGTCGGCGAGGTGACGATCGATCAGGCGGTCATCGGCTCGTGCACCAACGGCCGCATCGAAGATCTGCGCTCGGCCGCGAAGGTCCTCAAGGGCCACAAGGCGGCCAGGGGCGTTCGGCTGATCATCATCCCCACGACGCCCGCCATCTACCGGCAGGCCATGGACGAAGGGCTTTTCGAAATCTTCATGGACGCCGGCGCCGTCATCAGTCCTCCCACGTGCGGCCCCTGCCTCGGCGGCCACATGGGCATTTTGGCCCGGGGCGAACGCGCCATCGCCACCACCAACCGCAACTTCGTCGGCCGCATGGGACACCCGGAAAGCGAGGTCTACCTCTCCAATCCGGCGGTCGCCGCGGCATCGGCCATCACGGGCAGGATTTCGGGACCGGAGGAAATATAAGGGGGAAGAACAAGGGCCCAGGGCCCAGGGCCGAGGACCCGGGAGAGAAAAATGAGGGTCCTTCACCCTGGGCTCTAAATCCCCCCAACCCTATCCAAAAGGACATGAAAATATGCAACTATCTGGAAAAATATGGAAATTTGGTGACGATGTCGATACGGACCTCATCATTCCGGCCCGGTATCTGAATACCAGCGATCCGGCGGAACTGGCGAAACATTGTATGGAGGATGCGGATCCGGCGTTTGCCGGCAAGGTGAGAGAGGGGGATATGATCGTGGGCGGGAAGAACTTCGGGTGCGGGTCATCGCGGGAGCACGCGCCGATCGCCATCAAGGCCGCCGGCGTCTCGTGCGTGATCGCGCGGAGTTTTGCGCGGATTTTCTACCGGAACGCGTTCAACATGGGGCTGCCGATTCTCGAATGCGAGGAGACGGACCGGTTCGACACCGGGGGGCGGCTGTCGGTCGATTTCGATACCGGGGAAATCGTACTCGTGGAAACCGGCGAGCGCTTCACCACCCGCCCGATCCCGCCGTTCATGCAGGCACTGGTGCAAAGCGGGGGGTTGATGCAGCATATTCGGAAACAGTTGAAGGGATGAACGGAAAGAAGGGGGTATTATCCGATGGCGATACCTCCGGTTTACGTTCGATCGCTATCCTCTTAACTGGTTTTCATTCAACTTCAAGGCAGCACCGATCTTTTTTAGCGTTGCCGGACGCAGTCGTGCATCCGAACGTTCGTATTTTACGACGGCGGCTTGGGAAACCCCTAGCCGCTCAGCCAGTTCTTTCTGGGTGATGCCGAGATATTCCCGCCATGCCTTGATGAGTGAATCATTTCGAAGGATGTGGGCTTCGACAACCTCTTGGGGAATACCGGAATTACGAGCTTCTTGAGCGTCCAGAAGAGGTTTGATACGACGATCCCATTCCTCCCAAGGTATCAGCACATATGCCGGTTTTCCGTCATATTCGATTCTTTGATATTCAGTAGGTGCGCTCATTGCGTTTCTTAACCTCCTCGATACTGACAATTCTGACTTCCTCAAAAGCGTTGAAGAGTATCCGCCAGGTACCGACTCTCAAACGGAAATCATATGCATGATTGATTAACCGTTTGACGTTGGGCACATCCGGAAAGGCAATCAAATCCCTTGTAGCGGCAAGAATACGTTCCTGGATGTTACGATTGCCGATTTTCTTTAATTCTTGAGCGCTTTGGATTGCCATATGACTTTCATCGCTGGATAAATATAACTTTTTAAAACTATTTGTCAATAGATGAGGTTGTATTGTTTGTCAGCAACCGCTCGAAATACCCGATCGTATGCCGCAATCCCTCCGCAAGGGGAATGGCGGGCTCCCACCCCAGCCGCTCGCGAGCGAGGGTGATGTCGGGTTTTCGCTGCCTGGGGTCGTCGCCGGGCAGGGGGGTGAAAATAATTTCGGATGCCGATCCGGTAAGATCGACCACCTGCCGGGCCAGCTCCAGGATCGAGAATTCCGTCGGGTTTCCCAGGTTGACCGGGCCCGTGAAATCGTCATCGGAGGCCATGAACCGGATGATGCCCTCGATCAGGTCGTCCACGTAGCAGAAGGAGCGGGTCTGGGAGCCGTCGCCGTAAATGGTGATGGGCTCTCCTCTGAGAGCCTGGATGATGAAATTGGAAACCACCCGGCCGTCGTCCGGATCCATCTTGGGGCCGTAGGTATTGAAGATCCGGCCGACCTTGATGCGCAGCCTGTGCTGGCGGTAGTAGTCGAAAAAGAGGGTCTCGGCGCACCGTTTTCCCTCGTCGTAGCACGAGCGGATGCCGATGGGGTTGACATGTCCCCAGTAATCCTCGGGCTGGGGATGGACGGCCGGGTCCCCGTAGACCTCGCTCGTCGAGGCCTGAAAGATTTTTGCCCGGATCCGCTTGGCCAGCCCCAGCATGTTGATGGCGCCGTGGACGTTGGTCTTGATCGTCTTGACCGGGTTGTACTGGTAGTGCACCGGCGAGGCCGGGCAGGCCAGGTTGTAGATCTCGTCGACCTCCACATACAGCGGAAACGTGACGTCGTGGCGCATCAGCTCGAAATAGGGGTTGTCCAGCAGATGGAGAATATTGGCCCGTGAGCCCGTGAAAAAGTTGTCGAGGCAGATGACGTCGTGCCCTTCGTTCAGGAGCCGCTCGCACAGGTGCGACCCCAAAAATCCGCTGCCGCCGGTCACGAGTATTTTCTTCTGTTGCAGTCGCATTGCCGTCTCCTGTCGATCTTGCCTCAAAGATCCGCCGTTTGGGATGCTGACAGGGGGTGGACCTTCAGATACCGCTCGATGGACGCCGTGACCCTCTCCGCCGTCCGTCCGTCCCACAGCGCCGGTATCCGGCTCTTTCCCGCTCCCTGGCCAATAATGGCGTTGACGTGTGCTTCGAGTTCGGCCGGGGTGCAGAGCCGGTTGCTGCCTTCGGTCACGGTCACCGGCCGTTCGGTGTTGGGCCGCAGGGTGAGGCAGGGGATGCCCAGATAGGTGCTCTCCTCCTGTACCCCGCCGGAATCGGTGATGAGCAGCCGGCTGTTGAAAACGAGGTTCATGAACGGGATGTAGCTGAGGGGCGTCAGCAGCGTGAGCCCGGAAAGCCCTTCCAGCCCTTCCATCAACCCGAACGTCTCGAGATTCTTCCGGGTTCTGGGATGCACCGGAAAGATGCACGGAAGTTTTTTCGTGATGCTGGCAAGGGTGCCGCAGATTTGTGTCAACACTTCCGGGTGATCCACATTGGACGGCCGGTGGAGGGTGATGAGCCCATAATTGCCTGCCGCAAGCCCGTGCCGCGCGTAAATCTTTTCGGCCGTGATCCGATCGCGCAGCATCTCGAGCGAATCGATCATGATGTTGCCCACCCGTTCGATCTTTTCGGGGGCGACGCCCTCGCGCCTGAGATTTTCGTCGCCGTCGGACGAAGGCGTCCAGAGCAGATCCGCCAGGGCGTCGGTGGCGAGGCGGTTGATCTCTTCGGGCATGGTGCGGTCAAACGACCGGAGCCCCGCCTCGAGATGGGCCGTCGGGATCCCCAGCTTCACCGCCGCCAGCGTCGCCGCCACCGTGGAGTTGACGTCCCCGACCACCACGACCATATCCGGCGGCGTCCGCATGAGAACCTCCTCGTAGGCGATCATGACCCGCCCGGTCTGCTGCGCATGCGTCCCGCTGCCGACACCCAGATGGATATGGGGATCCGGCAGCCGGAAATCCGCGAAAAACGCGTCGGACATGTTGACGTCGTAATGCTGTCCCGTATGAACGATCACCGGCGCCGCCCAGTGTGTTCGTTTCAACGCGTGATAGAGAGGGGCGATCTTCATGAAGTTGGGGCGCGCGGCGGCGATGAGATGAATCGTTTTCATGGGGTTCCTTGATGTTGACAACATATTTCAATGGAGACGAAATTGATGTATTCCGTGCAAGTGTTTGACAAAATCCATCCGAAAACATATTTTGGACGCAAAATGCAAGCATAAATGGAACTTGAGAGCTCATCTCATGTGAGTTCCACCCCTGTTGCAAGTATTTCATTTGCCGTCGGGTTGGAGGTATTGAAATCTTTTTCTCTGAAAGGGTGAGGTTCAATTCTGGTATCGAATTTTCTTCTGAGTTTCATCAATTGAACCTGCATATCAAAGATGTCGGGAAAATTTTCGAAAATGATAGCGATATCTATATCACTATTGATATCGGCGTTGCCTTTGGCATAGGAACCGAAAAGATATGCTTTAACGATTTTGGGATTTCCTGTCCGTAAAAAATTAATATATCTTATAGCTGTTTCAGGAGCTTTCCTTTGATCCATTTCCTTTTTACGTTCATCCAAAAGCATATTTCCTCTTTCTGCCAAACGGACCAGATCATGAATAAAAGGCGGGGTGTTATCGACGTGTTGAACATACCAGGCTTTCATTAACTTTTCGAGGACCAGGTGTCCTATAAAAAGTGACCGGGTATAGTCACCTTTTTCGAATAAATGTATCATCGTTTGGAAATCCCTATCGGAGCTTTCCAACCAGTATGTTATGAGATCTTGTTTATCCATGACCGTCTTCAAACCTTAAACAACAGTATTCCCTTCATCACCCGCAACACCTCCATCTCTTTGGTAGACCGCGCCGGCACTCTCCCGCGAACGGCGTAGGCCGCCCATTCCCCCAGGCTTCCCCAGAGTTTGACCATTTCATTGTACAGGATTTTAAGGCTGCGGGCGCTTCGCGGCGGAAAGATGCCATCTTTCCCGCCCGTGGGCACCTTGTACACGCTGACATGAACATTTCTGTCCAGCAGGAGGCTTTTCAGCAGAAAATAAGACCGGGGTGCATGATAATCCGACGTTACCAAAATCACGGACCGGATGCCGTGGCGGGTGACAATGTCGCGGGTATAGAGGGCGTTTTCAAAGGTCGTCCGCGCCTGGTCTTCAATGATCAAAGACCGGGCAACCTCCGTCGTTAACCCCGAAATCTGATCCCGACCGGCCGGACTGAGAACCAGTTGCGGCGCGGCTCCCGCTTGCTGCAGCGCCACCCCCACCGCCGTGCGCCCTTCGCCCCCGCGAAACACCACCACCACATCCGCATTCCCCTTACAATTGGCATCTCCCAGAACCATCCCGAAATAACCAACTTCCAAGAGTGCCACTCCCACGCAGCACCCCAGAACCCCATATATCAAAAGGCGTATTCTCATTTACCCCAACCCGAACGCGCGAACATCCGCCACACCAATGCGCGCAACAATATTGCGTACTGTTTTCCAATCGTTTCCGGGAAGGCAGCCAATCCCCGTGCAGCAGCAAGGATACGTTCCCGAATGATAGGGCCATCCGCCTTCTGTTTGAGCACGTTGGATTATCATATGACTTTCATCGCAACATCAATATAACTTTATAAAACTTTACGTCAATATTTAAGATTTTAATTGAGATTTGTCGCTTCCCCCTACAAAATACGGCGCTGGGCCGCCTCGCCCGATCTGTTCGCGAAACACCAGAACCCGTCGGCCTTTCAGGTATTCCTCGATCTCGGGAATTTTCAGCTTTCCCGGCTCCCGGCGAAGTAAATCCCGAGAGTTGACGTCCCGAAGTTGACCGAGACCTTCCCGTCAGTCAGCTCGGCCAGCGCCGGCAGGGTTTTAAAGGAAATCTCCGCATGTTTGCAGGCGTCGACTATGGCGCGGATCTGCTTGCCGCTGGCGGAGGGTGCCGCAATGAGCGCCTGCCGGACCTCATAGACTTGCATAATTTTCGGCAGCTCCGCCACAGTACCCAAAACTGTACATCGTGGATCGATCGGCCCTGTTTCCGGCGGTCGTCATCGATGAATCCGACAATATGGTAATTGAGCCTGTCGTGTGCCCTCACCTCCCTCAAATCAGGATGAAATCCGCGATGAAAACGATATAGAAATGGGGGTGACGGGCTTGATTCAGCATGGGTTGGGTTCTGGCTGGGGGGTTTGAGAAAATATTATTGAATTTTCATTCAGTTGTTTGATATTATGTTGAAGTTATGGAAAAAAGAACCGAAGAATGGCTGAGACAGTCCGATTATGATATGGATACCGCTCTGACTATATGCATAAAGGCGGTCGACATATATATGCCGTCTTCATGTGTCACCTCGCAATCGAGAAGGCGCTCAAGGGACTTTATTACGAGAAAAAACGGAAGATTCCGCCGAAATCGCATAACCTGGTCTATCTCCTCAACGAAATTGGAATCAATCCACCGAAAGTCCCAGGCAGGTTTATCGTGAAATTGGGTGAGGCAAGCATCCCGACACGCTACCCCGAAAACCTGGCAAAGCTTCAGCAGATCTACAGTGAGGCTGTCGTCAAAAACGTTCTTCTCGAGGGGCAGGAGGTCATCATATGGATAAAAGAGCAGCTGTAGAAATCGTCGCCAGATTTCATCAAGCAATAGAGGCACGCGGCATTCGACTTTCCAAGATAATTCTGTATGGCTCTTACGCTGCCGGCACCCATCAGGAGGGCAGCGATATTGATGTTGTCATCATATCCGACGATTTTTCCGGCAGAAGCTATTGGGAGCGAATCGACATATTGACCGATGCCATTTATGAAATATTCGCTCCGGTCGAAGCGATTGCACTGACACCTTATGAATGGGAGCAGGGGGACTCGTTCGTAACCGATGTCGCCCGAGACGGCGAAGTGCTATATGCCGCTTGACGTGGTCCTCAACACCTTCATCTATCACCCCCATCCCGGATACCGCAGGCGACCCATCCTCTCAAACACACCCCCCGGTGTCAGGTAAGGAGGACAGTATTTCATTGCATTACAAACTGACGAAGCATAAAACCACAGGTGAGGTGCGTCCTGATCGCGGCTTGGATCGAGGTTGTGAAACTATGATTTTCGAAACAACGAGAAGTAAACTATACTTTTCTCGTTTGGTTAAGGAGCAGTATAAACACGCTTATTTTAGGCCTAACATCTATAATTCACTTTCGTCAATTCACTTTCGCCGATTTCTGCAATTTTCATAACATTTTTCAGGAGTCCGATTTTTAAATCCTGATTTCCGTGAATCGGTATTGAAATACGGGCGGAATTCCGGCTTTCATCTACACATGATGGCTGCCTTTGACTCTCACAAGCTTCCAGCCGTGTTTTTCAAGTAATCTTGCAGCGAGAAAACATTATCCACCCCAGTCATCGTCGCCCAAACATATTTCTCTCCAAGCGGTTCCAGGTGTCCCGGTCAATGCCGTGAAGCCGCATATTGGCCCAAATGGCGGATTGCGGTTTCGGGCACCTCCGGCGGATGGTAAAGGGGGATCGCGGCGGTATTCGGTTTGTAATCGGGTACGATTTCCATCAGCTTCCGCCGAATGCGGCCCGGATCGTAGGTGAGGGCGGCATCGGCCAGTTCGGCGATCCGGGCTTTGATATAAACCAGATCGCAGATATCGCCGCGAAGCACCATGATCTTTTCGTGCCCGGTCGCAACGATGCCCTCACCGTGGGTGATGAGCTCTTCGTAGAGCTTTTCGCCCGGGCGCAGGCCGGTGTATTCGATGGCGATCTCCTCGTCCGGTTCATAACCGCTCAATCGGATGAGATCCCGGGCCAAATCGGCGATCTTGACCGGCTGGCCCATCTCCAGGATGAAGGTCTCCCCGCCCGTGCCCATGGTGCCGGCCTCCAGCACCAGCTGGGCCGCTTCGGGGATGGACATGAAATAGCGGGTGATCTCCGGATGGGTGACGGTGACCGGACCGCCTTTTTCGATCTGCTCCCGGAAGGTCGGGATCACCGAGCCCGAGCTGCCGATGACGTTGCCGAATCGGACGACCATGCACTGCACCCCGTGGCCGTTGCTGTTGTTGATGCAGGTGACCAGTTTTTCCGCCACCCGTTTGGTCGCACCCATGACATTGGTGGGCCGGACCGCCTTGTCGGTGGAGATCATGACGAATTTGTCCACCTGGAAGGCGCAGGCCGTGCTGAGCAGGTTCCGTGTGCCGATCACGTTGTTTCGGACCGCCTCCCACGGGTGAAGCTCCTGCATCGGCACATGCTTGTAGGCGGCGGCATGGAAAACCACATCCGGCCTGAAATCGCCAAAGGCTCGGTGAAGGGAGTCTTCGTCCCGAATATCGGCCAGCAGAGCCGTAATCGGTGTCTGAGGATACCGGCTCCGGCAGTCGCCGTCGATTTTAAACAGGTTGAACTCGCACATGTCCAGAAGCCCCACCGCTTCGGGCTCGAACCGGCAGATCTGATTGACCAGCTCGCTGCCGATGGAGCCCCCGGCACCGGTCACCAGCACCCGCTTGTTCTGAATATACCTGCGGATCTCGGATTTGTTGAGATGGACCTCTTCTCTTCCCAGAAGGTCGTTGAGGGTGACTTTGCGGGCCTTGTTGACCGACACCTTCCCGTCGATGAGCTCTGCCAGGGCGGGCACGGTAAGGTAAGGCTTCCCGGTCTGCTCGCAGAGGGATACGATCCGGCGCATCTGGCCTGCCGAGGCCGAGGGAACAGCGATCAGAATTTCGTCGAACAGGTGAACATAGCGCTCGATTTTATCGATTTTCCCCCAGACCGGAATCCCGTGGATGGATCGGGACTGTTTGTGCGGGTCGTCGTCCAGAAGCCCGACCGGAGCTGTCTTCAGATTCGGATTGTCCTGAATCTCCCGGATGACTTTCTCTCCGGTATTGCCCGCCCCGATGATCACCAGCTGTTTCCGATGTTGGTTTTGCCTGAAGACAAAAAAGAAAAATTCGCGAAAGGAATAGGGTGAATAGTAGAGCCGAATCCCCAGGCGCATGCCTCCGATCAGAATGAGACTGAGCAGCAGATCGATCATGATCACTGACCGGGGCACCCTTTCCAGCCGGAAGAGAAAAAACACCCCCACCAGGATGAGCAAGGAACTCAGGAGCATGGCTTTGTTGAGATTGAGGATATCGACCAGGCTCGTATACCGCCACATCCCCTTGTAGGTATTCAGCATGAAAAAGATGGTCAGCTTGGTAGCGATGACCCATGGAAGGATGTTCAAAAACGTATCAACATAGTACAGGGGCATCTGAAAATCGAATCGAATCGCATAGGCGCCGTACAAGGACAGCGTGATCAGAAGGGTGTCGATCAGAAGAACGACATAAAATTTTTTATTCAAGAAAATTCGTGTCATGCGTTCTCCTGTGGGAGCGAGGTGGCTCCCTCCCTGATCGTTGCGACCACACGCTCCAGATCTTCCCCGCTCATCGCCGTCCCCGAAGGCAAACACAACCCCCGCGCAAACAAATCCTCGGAAACCGCTCCCCCCACCACCCGGCAGGGATACCTTTTCTTCCCTCCGGAATCGGCGTGAATCCGCGTAATTAGCGGATCGAACACCGGCTGCAGATGCATCGGCTTCCACACCGGCCGCGATTCAATATTCTCCTTCTCCAACGCCAACCGAACCGCCTCCCGATCCGCCCCGAACACCTCCGGCGTAATCAGGATCACCGTCAGCCACCGGTTGCACCGGTTGTATCCCGCCTCCGGCATGAACGCGATCCCCGGCACATCTTTCAACGCCGCAACATAATCGTCGAAGATCTCCCGCTTCCGCCGAACCCGATCCTCCAGCACCATCAACTGCCCGCGCCCGATGCCCGCCACCACGTTGCTCATCCGGTAATTATACCCGATCTCGGTATGTTCATAATGCGGAAACGGATCCCGCGCCTGCTGCGACAAAAACCGCGCATGCTCGATCAACGCCTTCTCGTCGGAGGCCAGCATCCCCCCGCCCGAGCTCGTCATAATCTTATTCCCGTTAAACGAAAACACCGCAGCCGCAGCCCCAACCCCCGCATGCCGCATCTGAGAAGTCTGCGTCATCCGCGGATGATACTTTGCCCCCATCGCCTCGGCCGCATCCACGACCACCGGCACCCCATACCGCCCGCAGATGTCGTGAATCCGCCCATAATCCGCACACTGCCCGTATAGATCCGTCGGCACCACCGCCTTCGGCAGCTTTCCCCTCCGGCTGCACGCTTCAAGCTCCGCTTCCAAGAGCGCCGGATCCATATTCCAAGACTTTCGGTCCGCATCGATAAAGACCGGTGTAGCGCCTTCGAACACGATCGGCGTCACGCTGCCGATAAAAGTGAGGGTGGAGGCAAACACCTCGTCGCCCGGCCCGATCCCCAGGTGCCGCAGCGCCAGGTGCATGGCCGCCGTGCCGCTGGCGAGGGCGACGCAATGTTTGATCCCGGTATATTCGGAAAATTCCCGTTCAAAAGCGTTGACCATCGGACCCAGGGGGGCGATGTAATTGCTTTCGAACGCCTGATGGACGAAATCGAGTTCTTCGGTGCCGAGATGGGGAGGGGAGAGGAAGATGCGTGCATCGCCTTTGGTACGGCGGCCGGCAATGGTTACTTCCGGCACCACCTTCTCTTCCGGGATTGAAACCGTATTTCCTTCGAGTGCGACGATGGATGCCAATCGGTTGTCTGAACAGACAAAAATATCCGAAGCCTCACAATAAGTTAAAAAGAATGCGAATTGTAGACTGTCCAGAGTCCTCAAGGAATATTTTGTGCCGTACTTTTCAATGAGACGCTCCGCTTCCTCAACAACCAACTGTGAAAACGGGAGTACTTCATAGCGATGGTCCACATCCTCATTCAGTTTATCAATCAATGCCTCGAGCGTATGGGCATCGATCTCGCCTTCTCTAAACTTCCGATGGATAGTGGAAACAAATTCAACGACGACCAGTTCGGAAATAGATATCTCATCCTCCCCGTGGTATAATTCCAATACCTCGTTGGACCCCTGTTCCCGATGATATATTTTGACGAACGAAGATGTATCCAGATAGTATCTCACTATCGATCCTCACGGTCTTTCAGCACAGAATCAGACCAACTGCTGTCAGAGGTTGACGTCATTTCATGGATCTTTTTGATCGAAAGTGATTCCTTTTTCTGTAGCGGTCGGATCTTCATCATTTCCATCAATTTAACTTGTTTGTATAGAAGGCTTAATTCGCCGGCATCCATTTTTTGGATGGATTCGAAGATTTTTTCTCGTACTTTCATGAGTGATTTCCCTATTTCAGGATGTATACATCAATATAATTCCAGTGCGGTAAGCCGCCAAGTTTCAAATATTAACCGACGTTTTTACGCCTTTGTGTCTTTGCGTGAGCCATTTTTCAAAATTACCTTAGCCGGCATTCCAAATGCAACAGAACCATCCGGCACATCCCGGTTCACGAAACTGTGCGCCCCGATTACCGCGTTTTCTCCCACGGTAACCCCCGGCATAATCGTACTGTGCGTCCCGATCCGGCAGTTCTTTTTCAACACCACGGGGCCCGTCTTGTCATCGATGGTCGATACGGAATAGACGGCGCAATGGGACCCGATCTGAACATGGTCCTCGATGGTGACGCCGTATTTGGCATTGATGTAGGTGAAGGCGCCGATATCGGTCTTGTACCCAAGATGCAGGTTGTCCCTATGCTGGACCATCCAGTTGTATTTCGTGAGCTTCCCGTCCTCGATGATCGGATGTTGCCAGTCGGAAAAGCGATCGGTATGTTTTATCCGCAGATTACGCGGATTACACCGATTATTTTCCTTCTCGGGATCTGCGTGAATCTGCGTAATCTGCGGATTAACAGCCTGAGTAACCTCGACTTTTGTCTGATATCCAAGCCCCTTCAACGATTTTTCGCAGTCTTCCCAGGTCAGCCCGAACGCACGAACATCCGCCACACCGATGCGCGCAACAATATCACGTACTGTTTTCCAGTCTTTTCCGACAAAATCTCCGTCCATCATCGCTTCTTCAGCCCAGGCGACCAATTCCGTCAGGGAAAGGCGATGGTTTAGATAGTCGTTGAGCTTATTGACGACATCCCGGTTTTCAATCCTCATAGGAGCTCACCTCTTATCTTCTCATGCCCTGACCATTGATTTCCTTTACGGCCGTCTCAAAGGGAACGGCATCCGGGGGACCGGCTTTTGCCGCATCATAAGCGCGTATGTCATCGAGTTCTTCAAGGTCCATAAGAACCCGCTCCCATTCATCCATGGTCAACAGAACAGCCTTGGGCTTTCGGTCTTTGTCAATAACGTATTGGGGGTTTAATATCCGTGTCATGACGGTCTCCAGAATTGATGTTCAGTCTGGTATAAATAATAATAATTGAGATATTCCCAATTCACACACGGCTTGCCAAACGGGACGGCAGTCGGCAAAGCCTATTCTTCGGCAGGCTTCAATTCATAACTGGTGCTGCGGCCGCCACCCTCGGCCTTCACCAATGCGCCTGCATCGATCAAGAGCAGGATGTCACGGTAGGCCGTGTCTTGGGAGCACTTGGCGAGTTTGGCCCATTTGGAGGTGGTGAGCTTGCCTTCGAAACCATCGAGCATCCTGCCGATCACCTTGATCTGACGTTCGTTCATCGGCGTGCCTGCAAACCGTTCCCAGAACCTGGCCTTCATCAACACTGCCGACAAGGTGTTCTCCGTACGGGCGATAGCTCGCTGCAGACAGGACAGAAACCACAGCAGCCATTCCGTGACATCCATATCCCCCTTTTGCGTGCGTTCCAGGATGGTGTAGTAATCGGCGCGCTCCTGCTGAATTTGCGCAGAGAGGCTGTAGAAACGCTGATGGATCCGTTCCGAACGCGCCAGGGCAAGATCGCCGACCGCACGGGCGATACGGCCGTTGCCGTCATCAAAGGGATGCAGGGTCACCAGCCACAGATGTGCCAACCCCGCCTTAAGCACGGGATCAAGATCACCGGGCCGTTCAAACCATTCCAGGAACCTGGACATCTCAGGCGTGATGCGCTCCGCCGGCGGTGCGGTATAGTGGACTTTTTCGCGACCGACAGGACCGGAGACGACTTGCATCGGCCCATTCGCGTCATCACGCCAATCCGCCACCCTGATCTTCACCAGTCCGCTGCGCCCGGTCGGGAACAAGGCGCCGTGCCAGCCCAACAACCGCTGTCCAGTCAGCGGCTCAGCGTAATTCTGCGTCGCATCGAGCATCATTTCCACAATGCCTTCGACATGGCGGTCGACAGGAGACAAAGCGCCGATATCCATGCCGAGCCGCCGGGCGATCGATGAACGTACCTGGTCGATATCCAACCGTTCGCCTTCGATTTCGCTGGTCTTGACGACATCCTGCGTCAGGGTTTGCAGCCAGGCCTCGTCTCGCAGCTTGAAACCAAGGGCTTCCATCCGCCCCAGCAGCCTTCCCTGGGCGTGGCGCACCGATCCCAGCGGCGCGGCCAGGCGCGCCGCGCCGATGATCCAATCGGGCCAGTCAGGGTGTTGCCAGATGTAGGGTGTCATTTCATTTTCTCCGCAAAATACGCGGATATTATGACCGCTTTTCTCCGCGACGGCAATTTTTTTCTACGCAAATCGCGCGGAAAATTCGTTTCATAATGTTCTCCTGTCAAGACAATATCCTCAGATTACGAGGATTTCACCGTAATTTGCGTAATCTTAGGATTGAATTCTGAAGCCGTAGCCTGCCCCGATTGACTGATCCCCTCCCGCTTCAAGACCTTCAAGACCGTCATCAAAATGATCTTGATATCCAACCAAAAAGATCGATGATTCACATACCAGACATCCATTTTAAACTTGTCTTCCCAGGATATATCATTTCGGCCGTGGACCTGCGCCCATCCCGTCAATCCGGGTTTGACCTCATGACGTCTGGCCTGTTCCGGCGTGTAGCGGTCGAGATATTGCATCAGCAACGGCCGGGGGCCGACGATGCTCATGTCCCCCCTGATAATGTTAAACAGTTCCGGCAGCTCGTCCATGCTGGTGCTTCGCAGCCATCGGCCCAACCGGGTCAGCCGCTCGCAATCCGGCAGGAGGCATCCGTCGGTGTCGCAGCCGTTGGTCATGGTGCAGAATTTGATTAACCGGAAGGGTTTGCCATGTATACCAGGCCGCGTTTGTCGGAAAAAGACTGGGCGCCCCATGGTAGTATAAATGGCGATTGTGATGCCGATAAGCAGAGGAGAGAGAACAATGAAGGCGGCGCCGGCCAATACAAGATCAAGGATTCGTTTCATTGTGTGAACGTTTTATCCGATTGCTGAACTTGTTCCAAAAAAGAAACAAACTGGTCGGACAGATTCGCTCTTGAAAAGTCGCTTTCAGCTAATGCTCGGCCCATTTCCCCCATCTTTTTTAACTCATCCGGATGATCCGAGAAAAATGCCAATGCATCGGCAAAAGCGCCCGGGTCACCCGGCGGCACGGCCTTCCCGCATCCATTTTCCTCAATTATCCCCGCCAGCCAGCCGGGATAATTGTTCAACACCGGCATGCCGCAGGAGATATAATCGAAAAATTTGTTGGGCGAGGTGCCGTAATAGAAGGCGGGCACGTTGTCCAGGATCATCAATCCGATATCCAGGCGCGGCAGCAACTTGGCCAGGGTGGTTTTGGGGACCGGATCGATGAACAGGCAGTTTTTCAAGCCTTCATTTTTCGCTCTTTGAACTAGATGGGGCTTTAGCTTGCCGTCCCCAATGAAGATCAGATAAATCTCTTTTCGACCTCTTTTAAACAGCTCCGCGGCGGCATCCAGCACCGCATCCAGGCCGTTGGCCATGCCGTGCGCCCCGGTAAAAACGCATCGAAGGCCGGTTTCTGGAATTTCATTCGGCAAAATATGTGGTGTTTCCGTTTCGCCCAAAGGTTTAAACAGGTCCGTATCGCAGCCGTTGGGGAACATGGTGATGGGCTTGTCGTTTGCCGATCGTTTTTTCATGCCTTCCCGAATCCCCGGAGACAGTGCAACGCCGGCATGCATGGCCATATAACTCACCTTTTCCAGCACGGACATGGCGCCCAACACTAACGGGTTGGTGATCACCTTCATGGCTTTAGGCAGTTCGGGCCAAAGGTCCCGGACTTCGAAGATAAATTTCTTGTGGGGTTTCAGGCACCGCATCGCGATACCCGGAATGCCGGCGGTCAGGGGGGTGGATGTGGCAAAGAGCAGGTCGTAATCCTGTTGCCAGGCAATCAAAATGCTGGTCACGGCGAAGCGTAAAAATATGAAGGCCCGTTTCAGCAAACTGTCGTAATTGGAGTAGGGGAGGCATATTTCAATGACATGGATGCCGTCGACCCACCCCTCACGCATGCCGTTTTGGGGCTCGCTTCCAAGCCCGCTTTTGGCCATAAACCCGGACCCACAGACCATGGTCACCCGGTGGCCTTTTTCAATGAGGCGCCTGGCCATTTCGTAGGAGCGGGTACCGGTTGCGCCCGCGGGGGTGGAAAAATGTTGGTGGAAGTAAAGGATGTGCATTTTTTTTATGTAGAAAGGATTAATTGATAAAATTTAATTAGCTTCGTAGCTTCTGTAGACCAATTTAGGATATTCGAAACAGCATGGTGACCACGGTGCCCCATGGTTTGTGCTTCTTCGGGATTTTGAATGAGAAATGAAATGGCATTTGCAATCTGATGAGGTTTTGAAGGGTTAACACAGAGTCCACAATGATACTTGCATACGATATCTCTATAGAGAGGAAAATCTGATGCAATTACTGGCATGCGTAAGGTCATGTATTCAAACATTTTTGTGGGGTATGACTCAATATAGTTTGGAGATTCTTGCAGAACAGCTATACCTACATGGCAGCGCCCAATTATATTGAGTCCCTCTTTCTGCCGTAATCGACCATGAAAGACGATATTTTCAAAATGCTTTGAATTTAATTTTAAATCCAATTCTCTTCTATGCTTTTCGCCGATGGGCCCAACACATTGAAATCCAACCTTATAACCTTGATTATTTAAAATCTGAATAGCTTCTAAAATAACCAAGCTGCCGCGGACCTCTGATACTCCTCCAATATAACCAATTGTAAATTCATCAAATTTATTTGTTGTTTCCACTGACAGCAATTCTGTTGAATGAGGAAGATTGAGGATAGTAGTGGCTCTTTTAATAGTTGGGAAGTATTTTTGATAAGAATATTCAGCAAAAATAACAGGTAGGCCATATAATAGCATACGTTCGAATCTTCCAAAAAATTTTGAAGATAGTGGCCTAAGTGCCGAGTGAATCCAAGGTTTTTTTGTAATTGCACCAGAAAGATTTTCATGCATATCATATATAACTGTTTTACCACAGAAACGCATTAATTGTGCCCATAGTAATAACTCAGGATCGTGGATGTGATAAACAGCAGCTTTTTCTTTTAAGGCCAAATGAAATATCTCAAAGCCTGTAATAATAAACCTCATAAAACGGCTGTGATATTTCTTAACTGTAAGAACACGAATTCCTTCTATCTCTGATGAACTACTGGAGGAAGGTACAATCAATGTAATATGGAAACCATTATTAACTAAAGTTTTACACTCTTTATAAAAAATACGAGTATCGTATAGCGAATGCACAGAAGTCATATGAACGATTTTATACATAGTTTATTTTATTCTTGTATTTAATTGATATAAAAAGATAAAGTTGAACAATTGAGATAGTTCCCTATTAATTTACAGAATAGAATTTTTGCAATTCTATATCCAACGACTTTTGTGTATCTTGATCTATGTAGATCGGAGCATACAATGCAATTCCAGGAATAACGAGCTTATGCATGTGATCCCTTATATATCGTACCTGTGATAGAAGATGAGCCTTGAAAGAAATATCTGTTTGATTGTCTAAAGCTGAATATAGACCTATACCTATAACTATTTTATTTATAATTCCCGGAGCCTGTTTTTCTAATTTTTCTATCTTATCGTCAAATAAATGAAAACCATTTTTTCGTAGACTATATTCCGAAATATATATTTCAGGTATAAATATATCGGCTATATTTTGGATCGTCCTTAATAACTTTACATTAGCTTCTTGCCAAGTTGATGAACCCCATATCATAATAATTTTTTTAGGAAAGTTAGATCTGATATCAATCAATACATTGTTCAGAATTGAACTACGGTGGTAATCTAACTTATTACCTAAGATTTCATCAATAATGATTCCATCACCATTTCGAATGTTATCTGCAAAGTATTTAAATATATTTTTTTCTATATTATTAGATCGAAACGGATAGACGCGATTTAGTTGTATTATGCCTTTTTTTTTCCAATACTCTCTGACCTGTTTTGTTCCATGAAAATTATCTCGCAGGATATCTATCACATTTGGCGTCTTCATATTTAAATTATAGAAGTCAGATGTTTCTCTTTGGACCGGCCAGTAGTAGGAAATTATTATTGGTGATGGGAATATTCTATCTTGACTAGCAAATGATAGTTCAGGAAGAATAGAGAAGTTGTAAAATATGAAAAAAAATATAAGTATGGCGAGCTGCCTATGAACTTTTATCATACCCTTTTGACCATATGTCATTTATTGGTTTTAAATGAGTTTGAAATGATGAATAGTGTTGTTTGGGTTCATTGATTTTTGAAAATTTTGATGTTGAAGCGTGTAATTTCGCAATTGACCAGAAGTATAATGTATTGAAGCTGATCTATCAAAATAACGACCCCGATAATATTCTCCTGAAATCCACCCAAATAAAAGCCAAGGAAATGTGCCAACATAAAGTTCTTGAAAAAAGAAATATCCTGCAGAAAATACTATGTAGCTAACAATAGCGCACATGCTTGCAGCTGAAAGGATAGCGTTGAATGTATCGTTAGATTTTTTCCAGATTATGCAAGAGAACTTAAATATAACCATTAATAATCCATAACGGAGTAAAAAACCACTTATACCATAATTCACCAGGAGATAGACAGGTTCTACTTCAGTGCCGAAGCTCATCGCGAATATCCTTTGAGCGGCATTGCCCGTACCAAATAGAATTGAATGAAAGTCTTTTCGAAAAAGATCCAAAGCAATCTCAATTTGATTCATCCTCCCAATTCCGCTATGCATTCCACTGATCAAATTTGAATATCTATATAATATAAAGTCTGTACGGTCAGCAAAGAAATAAAATAAGATTAATATGCTAAGGACTAAAAATAGGAATAATTTTGTTAATATTAAAGTCCGATCACATCTTGTAATTAAGACAAGGGCGCCGACAAAGATTATGAGAATAAGGAAAACTAAAATGGCTACTCTTGAACCTGAAAGAAGAATATTTGCCATACATGTAATAGTGCAAATGAACACCAACGTCTTTGATAACTTAGAATATTTGACGACTGGAGATTTTATGCCTTTGATCATCGCATATAAAGTAAGTGATAGGCCAAAAGCACAAAACCCGCCCCAGGCAGTAGAATGTCCAGCTATACCGTAAACCCTTTTTGATGCTAATGTTCTTTCTACTAAGGAAATAAATTGTCTATCGGTTCGGGCGTAAAGTGAACAAAGATAGTTTCCTACATAGTTATTAGGAATTGCTTGCAGAATGCCGACGAAATTAGCTATCATCATCATCAGAACGAGAGCAAAAAATATATGTTTTGCAGGGACTTTTCTCTTCCATGCCAAATAGAAACTTAAATAAAAAAATACCATCCGTCGGATATATTGCCACATTTCTGAAGGAAAAACTATTCCATTTGTATAATAGAAGGAACCAATTAGCCCAAATATGATGCCATGTGAAATCAGAACCACCCATAACAAAAAGAGTTTATTTATGGGGACTAAAATTTTATGGTTTAGCATTGGTAATAAAAATAGTAAAAATGCTATCGGAGTCAGAAGGTCATCCAGTCCATAAGCCGTATCCTTAATAAAAAATTTAGGAAAAAATATTGTCATTCCAAATAAAAAGAACATTAATAGATTGAATTTGTGGCTTGTACGACAATGTTTCGCGTGATCTATGTTATGCATTTACAGGCTACCTTAACGGTCAAAAATCATTTCTTTAAGTTCATGCAATTTCCTGCGTTGAAAAAGGAGATTCATCATTAAATATATTGTTACACCAACCATAATTTGAAAAATAAGGAAATGCAATTCTGGTTGACTCATCAATATCGTGATCAGCCAAACAGGTATTGACATTGCGGCAGAAAGTATAAAAGCGGGTATCATACTCATCAAGTATTCTCTCAAACAAGGCCCTAAGATTATTTTTACCATTAGACAGTCGCCTAACGTGGAATATAAAATTTGTAAGAACAATAGCATTATTGCTACCCCAACCATGCCGCCAAAGTGGGCTCCTATGTAGATGCCTGGAATATGAACAATTAGTTTCACAGCGTTTAGTTTGAAACCCAAGTCAGCTCGGCCTTTTGCAAGCAACAGCGATCCTAAAGGATTTCCCGTAGAACGAAGCAATGCAACAAAAGCAAGTATGACAACCACCTTTGTGGCAGGTATCCATTCATTTCCAAATACAACTGGAATGAATATCGGAGCTGTTGCAGCCAAACCTAAGAGAAGCGGAAAGTTTATTAAAGAAAGTACTCTAATGACCAAAAGATAACCTCGTTTTAATCGATTATTATCGAATTGTATTTTGGCAAATACAGGAAATGCTACACGGGTTAAAATTGGATTGATTTTCGCTATGGGTAGAATAACAAGATTAAATGCCAAATTGTAATGGCCGAGTGCCTCTGCTCCTACAAGTGCTCCAATTAATAGCTGATCGAGATTAGCATTAAAGTAGTTTATGCTCCTCTCTCCCATTTGATAAAGGCCAAAACCAAGATATCCAGTAAGGTCAGTACGGGAAAAATGAAGAGATGGCCGCCATTTTTTCCAGCTACTTCCTACAAGCATAAACATTTTGACTGTTTGTTGAGATAAGCGGCCTAAAATCAGTGAATATACTCCAAAACTGTTTAATGCACATCCAATAGCTATTCCTACGCCTACAATTGTGGCTAAAGTTTCAATGATAGAGAGTTGAAAAAACTTAAAATTTTTTTGTAGAAGTATTTGGAATTGTTGTCCAAGTGGAGTTATGAGAAAAACAAGGGCACTCCAACATATCAAATTTTTCAAACGTGGTTCATGATAAAATTCTATTATAATAGGAGTAATAGCAATGACGCTGGCACAAACCATAACGCCTGTGAAAATATTCAGCCAATAGAGAGAAGAAAGTTGATTTTCTGTGGTATCTTGCCTCTGGATTATTGCATTACTGATGCCCATATCTGCATATGCTTGCGCAAATCCAATGATCACCATAATCATTGCCATTAATCCGAAATCTTCTGGCGAAAGCAAGTGTGCGAGAATACCCATTTCTATAATATATAGAAAGGAAGTAATAACAGAAGAGAGGCTTATCCATTTGATCCCAGAGGACGCACTAATTTTGAGAGAAATAGAAGGTTTATTTAAATCAATCAATTTTGCTTATTTCCTTATACAATACTTTATAGATAGACATATAAGAAACGAGATTTATGGATTTAACATCATTAGATTATTTTACGTTCTTGATAGAATTAAACAAATTTAGTATTTCAGAGGAGGTTTTTTCCCACGTAAAATCTGTCATTATTCTTTCACGTGTTTTTTTCGAGAAAGATTTTCTTAATTTCACGTTATCATATAATTCACTTATCTTATCTATCCATGGTTCAACCTTGCTTCCATTAATGATAAAGCCTGTAATATTCTCAATAATAAGATTTTTTGATGATTCGAAGGCGCTCGTTATAACTGGAAGACCGCAAGACTGAGCTTCGAGAACTACCATGGGCATTCCTTCTGCTTCAGAGGTTAGGATAAAAAGAGATGCTGTTTGAAAGTGATTTATTAATTCCTGTTCACTGAGTTGCCCTAAAAACTCTACATTATTATCAATATTTAACTTCTTGGTTATTGATATAAGATTTTCTCTTAATTCTCCATCTCCAGCCAGTTGTAAGATCGCATCACTTCGAGTTCGAACAAATTCTGAAAATATATGAATGAGTAAATCAAAACGCTTTCTAGGAATGAATCTACCTGCGGTTATAACTTTAAAGTTTTTTTCTTCCATTTTGGAAGAGCCAGGAGTAAATTTTTTAAAGTCGACGCCGTTGTTAACTTTCAAGATATCTTTCGGTTTAAAAAAATTTGAATTTATAAGGCTTTTTTTTGTTTTATCATCAAGTACAATGCATTTTGAAATTCCTCTAAGCGCAATTTTCTCGAGAAATGTATGTCCATACCGCCAAAAACGAAGAATATTTCTGTACTCAATACCGGATAAAGTATGAATGAAGGGAATTGTTTTATTTTTATCGAGACCAATGCATGCTATTGCTGTTTGAGGAAAAATAATATCATAATCTTTTAATATGTTATGATATCTCAAAAAAATGTTGTTCCAAAGGGTTCTGTACGGTATTGCAGGGGATGGCAATTTAAAGATGCCATTTGATTTATCTTCTATAGTATTGGAAGCATAGACATGTACTGTATATCCTTTTTGGACCCAGATTTTTCTAAGTTCATATATTACACGACTGATTCCTCCATAAAAAGAAGGAGGATTCCAGTATGGTGCTATGATAGCAATTTTCATACTATACATCCTAAATTAAAACCAAACGTAAAATTATAAGTAACGATTCAGTTTGGGAGCATTACCTGTTTCTCACGAGTTATCCACAATTAGCCGCAGATTAGACAGCTTTTCGTGAGATTTATTCGAATTGTTCTCCGCTCTTCTGTCGACCATAATGCGATCAAATGTTCCATTATACTTTGCACAGCGGAGTTTCAAAATATTGTTTGCATTTGTAGGATACCACCAGGCACCGGAGCGCTTGAGACGGACATTGGATATGAACTTGTTTGAACTTTCGATGCCGCCACTTCCAATGTGGTAACCACCTCGTTTTAACGAGCCGTAATTAATCATATCCTTCCGTTCAGAGAGATAGCGGATGGTCTTGGTAATTTGTTCTTTGGCAGAATCTGATGACGGCTTCATTCGTTTGATTCCGGCGATGATTTGATCAGGCCGATTCAGGAAAAGCCGGGTTAGTGTTGCTTCAACCCACTCTCGTGCTTTCTGGCTGTTTTTACCGTATTGGGCATTCGCCAGATCATGCAGATACTCGCTGCAGTGGTAGTAATCCAGCACTTTCCTGGCATTAGGATAACTCTCCTGAATCCGGTTCCAAATCCAGGGGGCGCCATCCCCGATGACGCAAATTCGAACCTTGTCATCAGGGATCAATCCCGCTTCCTTGATCTCCAGCAGATCGGCCGACAGCTCTTTATCGTTTTTGATTTGATGCCAACTGATCAAATGAATGATACGTTTGTTGTCCAGAAGGTACATCCGGAAGCCTTTGACCTCTTTCCAATCTCCTTTGCCCCTTGGCCCTTTTCGTTTGGAGGGCTCAGGTCGTGTCGGTGCATGGGCACCGTCAATTCCGATCATCAGAACGGGGCGTCGGAATTTGCCTTTGGACAACAGGTCGATCTGACCATGAATTTCATCTTTGCCGGGGCAGATATCCAGTATGCTCAAATCTTGTGCTATTTCATTGGTAACATCATGGGCATGGTGGTTGCTGATATCCATGCCTGTACATCTTTTGAAGGCTTCAACAGCCTCATCATAAGGGGCATTGGCTGCCAGCCACGCCTCTACTTCTTGAACATCGGGTTGTATTTTGCGACGAGAAAGGCCAAGTGCCTCGTCAAGAGGGTAGAAGCCATAGCGGCAGGTTTTGCAATAAAAATACGGGCGATAGAGGACAATAGGGCAGGCCATGAGAATGACCTCGCGTCTCACCTTTTCGGATTTGGCTTTTACATTTTTATGACAGTGCGGGCACTTACAATATTCCTGGTCAAGAAGGTGTCCATACTTCTTTTCAATGAGAGCCTGGGCAGCCTGACCCATGATATCGAAACGTCTTTCAAACAGTGCTTTGGAAATGTCACCAAGGGAGTCCATTTGTATATCTCTCTCAATTTGCTCGAGCCAATCGGCCGAGAATGATATGAAGTCTGATTTCCATTCTGCTTGTTCGTTGACAGCTAAATTTCTCATGGGAATTATTTCCTGTTTCCGGCAGGTAACGTAAAGTTTCCCATGATCTATTAGTCAAAAAGATACGTTTTGTCCAGCGCAACACAAAGTCATTATTGCTTTTTATGCGTAAATGCGAATGGATTTAAAGGCATAAATGGGAGTAATCGCAAATTTTTGTCAAGAAACAGGTAATGCTCCCATTTTATAACAGCCTGCTTTGCTGCCCGGTAACGATTCACTCCCCCCAAGCAAAATGGGTAGGTTTAAGCAATTACCGGCGGGGTTAATCCCTTACGCCCACGGGCGATTGTCAAAGCGATAAAATCCCATGGCTCAACGCCTCTCAGCCGGCACGTTTCAATAACGCTTATCAATGCCGCATATGAACGGCTGCCCTCGCTCGTGCGCGTACCAAAGGT
>AMWB02133676.1_pt1 | contig 23862 bp, 21 predicted proteins | sample 200311 | NCBI WGS metagenome assembly AMWB02 (sample SAMN02737377, study PRJNA173069) | bioreactor metagenome | biome: anode biofilm in microbial fuel cells | place: USA: California | collected 2010-12-16 | reverse complement strand
GTCTTCCAGTGTTGAAATGTCAAAGTTTTTAACGAGCGCCGGGTCACACGCTGGATCCCATGAGTGTGTGTCGATCCCATTCAGAATACCGGAAACGCGCGCGCGACGGGTTTGCAGAAAACCCTGCAGGTCACATCCGAATTCGGGGGTCATGATCTCCTTTGCGTACGTTGGTGAAACAGCGATCACCTGGTCAGCAGCCGCCAAGCCCATCGGCAGCGGCAATTCTCTGGCCCAGGCTGGGAGATTCTTGTTTTTTGATGGGGACACTTTGTACTTTGCCAGCGCTTCCTCGGATCCGGTTCCCATGAAAGGTAAATTATGGATCGTCAGGATCGTTTTGGTGTTTTGCAGTGTGGGATCAAGCGTTTTGATTGATCTGATCTGATGGATCGCCGCAGCGGTGTGCCAGTCATTGGCGTGAAGGATGTCACAACGCCAGTTCAATAGGGCGGGGAGTTTCAGACAAGCCAGTGAAAAGAAGATGAATTTTTCTGCATCTGATTTGAAATCAGTTCCGTAAATGGCATCTTCCCTGGCTACAGGTTCACCAGCGATCAAATAGATGGGTATCTCAGATACGTTGGTGGAAAATATTTCAGCCAAAACCGATCCGTCGACTGTATCGATATTGAATTCGCCGATCTTTTCTACAGGGATATTGTTGTTACGGATCGAATTGTAATAGGGGATCGCCAGTCGGATATCCACCTTTTGTTCGTGGTTTAATCGATTGATTGCCAATGGCAAAGAACCCGCCACATCTCCCAATCCACCGGCCTTGACCAGAGGGTCTGCCTCTGCGGCGATAAAGAGAACATTGATCCCGTTCAACTCGTGTGCATTATCCATGGAGTCTGTCATCTGACCATTTCGATGTAATCGTCTGAGGTTGCCTCGTGCAGATCGGCTCCCAGGAAATTGATCAATTCCGTGATTAATTGTGATTTCATTTCTGCATCCTGACGACTCCATGTACGGCTCTTGACTTCAATAAAATGTCCAACCTCAGGGGTGGTAATGTGATCAAAGTTGATGAAAAATTCCACCTCCTTATAGCGCACCAGATACCGCATCCGATTTTTTTCAATTACTTTTTCAAGGTGCGGTTTGAAGTACTCACGATAAAAGCGGGGACTTTGCGTGGCAGGAGCCAGGTATCGGCTGCGCGAAAGCAGCACCTCTTGCTCGAATTTATCCTCACTTGTCGGTCCGATCAAGGTTAAACGGGAACGCACTTGTTCGATCTTTCCCTGCTCATCGAGGAACTCATCTTCCCTGTAACGCAGGATTCCCTGCTCTACATCCGGGAAAAAGAAGTAGATGTCGTATTCACGGTAATGCCGCTTGCGCAGGATCTCGATGTCTGAGTTGAGTAACCGGCCGATAAGGGAATTTGGGTCATCCACCCTGACCTTTAATTGAATCTCAAAGCTTTCTTCTTCTGAGGTTCCGCCGATGGCGACGAGTTTGGAAAGGATGGAAGATTCACGATGGATCAGGAACTGGTCGATCTTCTTCGCATATTCCCGGCTATGCAGCAGCAGGTCTTTTTCATCCAGGCCGAGGATTTGTTGATCGCGCATCAACCATTTTCCATTCACCATGACATCTTTTACATCCGTTGCCTTAGCGGCATACACGATCTGGGCATAAGTCCCGTTGGGATCATGTCGGAAGCGAGGACTATTGTGCAACGGATCAATGTCAACCAGGATCATGTCTGCGCGTTTGCCGCTTTCCAGCGAACCGGTTAGGTGACCGATGTGCAATGCTTGAGCTCCCAGGCGGGTGGCCATGAGGAGGGTGGTGCGAGCCGGCAGGGCAGTGGGATCCCCGCTGAAGCCTTTCTGGAGGAAAGAGGTGAGACGCATCTCCTCAAACATGTCCAGATCATTGTTGGAAGCAGGCCCATCCGTACCGATCCCCACATTTAAACCAACCTCTAGCATGCGTTTTACTGGTGCAACGCCAGACGAGAGTTTCAGGTTTGATGAGGGGTTATGGGCTACACCAGCGCCGGAATGATAAAGGGTATGGATCTCACCATCATCCACGTGCACGCAATGTGCCGCCAAAACCTTGGCATCAAAAAGATTCTGCTTTTTCATATACGGGATCACCGGCATTCGATTCTCACGCCGCATATTCTCCACTTCAACGACAGTTTCTGCCAGATGCGTGTGAAGTGGTACATCAAATTCAGCCGCCAGCGCTGCGGTTGCCCGAATGATCTCAGCTGTGCAGGTATACGGGGCGTGAGGAGCGACTGACGGGACAATGAGATCGTGACCTTTCCATCGCATAATAAAGTCGCGTGACATTTCCAGAGATTCTTCGTAAAATTGGGCATCAGGGGTGGGGAATTTAAGAACGGTTTGAGAACATATAGCCCGCATGCCTATTTCGGCGGTGGCTTTAGCAACGTCCTCTTCGAAGTAATACATGTCTGCAAAACTGGTCACACCTGACCGGATCATCTCTGCACAGGAAAGTTGTGTTCCCAGACGCACGAAATCCGGTGAGACGAATTCTCGCTCAACGGGCATCATATACCCCATTAACCAAACATCAAGGCGCAAATCATCCGCGAGCCCCCGCAGTAAAGCCATGGGTACATGTGTATGCGCGTTGACAAACCCGGGCATCAGGATCTTGTTTTTGCAATCTACCAAAGTTGGAGCAGAAAATTCTTGTAGAATTTCGGATTCAATTCCTACAGCCTCAATGCCGGTACCTGAAATCGCCAGCGCACCGGGATTAAAGACGTTGAAATCCTGATCCATGGTCAGGATTTCTGCGTTGTAAAGAATCAGGTCAACCATTTTCATTATTCGCTCCATCGTCCAGGGTTCTAAACTTACGCCAGATAAAGTCCATACAGGTATTTGCCAGCCAGAGTTTGATTTGTGAGGGAGGTCCATTGTAGGATCTCACGCTGATCTCGTGCTGGTCACCTTTAACGAAGAACATTTCCAAGGTTACAAGATCCTGGCCCTGGTGAAGATTCAAGGCAAAGAATAGATCTTCTTCGAACTTGAACTGACCGGTGACTGGTGAAAAAGGGTCAGGCAAGGCATAACATTTTAACCATTTGCGGAATCGATGCTCCGGTTTGGGAAATACACTGGCGTTACAGCCATGAAGATATACTTTGATCACTTGATTTTGGGCTTCTGCCAGACTTGCAATTACCTGTTGCAACGAGACCTCATCTGAACCGAAAATTGCATCAGGCAGGCGTTGCCGGACTTCGCGTTCAATCAACTCGATCATCTGGTCAACTGTTTGCGAATTTGTGTTTTTTGCTGTTATGCGTATATCCACAGAAGCTGGATGTGCAGATAACCCAACCGTCGGATTTTCCAATAATTCCAAATCACTGATCAGGTTATCAATTACAGATTCTCCGATCCCGGAGGTGTGCAGGATTTTCGCCTTTATGATCTTTTCAAGGGTAAATTTCTGCTGCAAGAGGGGAATAACTGATTGAGTGAAAATCGTTTCCATCTCTGCTGGGACACCAGGCAGGCAAACGATCATTTTCGAATTATTATAAACATAAAATGCCGGTGCAGTTCCAACTGGGTTATTAATCGCCACAGCTGATACTGGCAGGCAGGCCTGCTTGCGGTTGTTCTCAGATGGCACGATCCCTCTTCTTAGGAAGCGGTCGTTGATCTGATTCCACAATTCTGGATGAAAGACAATCTCGCTGTTCAAGGAAATTGCAACCGCGTTGCGAGTGGGGTCATCGATGGTTGGTCCCAGTCCGCCAGTCGTAAACACAATATCAGCACGAGAAAAACTCTCCCGGATGGTGTCAGCGATGCGAAGCGTATTATCGCCAACAGTGGTGACACGATATAGATCAATTCCTAATTGACGAAACTGGCGCGCAAGCCATGCAGTATTGGTGTCCTGGATCTCACCAAGCAATATTTCAGTGCCTATGGTGATTATTTCGGCAGTGGTCACTTGAACTCCATTATGGATTCATTTTATCAGGTTTTAAATTCTCGTTAAGGTGACAATCTTGGTGATTCTATTTTGCCGGACAGGATTAAGGTAGAATAACTGACAATGGGTGATATATTTCAAAAAAAGGCTCGAAAGAAGAATGGCAGAATTGCATTGGGAAAATGGGGGGAATCCCTTGCTGCTGAATTCCTGGTTGAAAATGGTTACACTCTGGTGACAACCAACTACCGGACGCCTGATGGTGAGATCGATCTCGTCGTAACAAAAGACAGAGAGTTGGTATTTGTGGAAGTAAAAACCAGGCAGAACCTGGCATTTGGTATGCCGGAAGAGGCAGTGAACGATGAGAAACTTGATCACCTCGAGTCTGCTGTAGGTCATTATTTATTGCTACACCCGGAATATGAGAATAATTGGCGGCTTGATGTCATCTCGGTGATTGGATCCCCAGCCGGGAAGAAACCGCAAATCGACTGGTTTGAAAATGTTACCGGATAACAACAGAGTCATTTTGATTGTTGGTCCTACAGCGGTGGGAAAGACCGGTTTTGCAATCAAAATGGCAAAACGTGTTGGGGGTGAGATCATCTCGGCTGATTCACGGTACCTCTACCGCGGCATGGATATTGGCACAGCAAAACCGACACCCGAAGAGAGATCAACCATTCCTCATCACATGATCAATGTAGCGGATCCCGATGAAACCTGGTCATTATCCGCGTACATAAAAAAAACGCTGGATTTGATCGATGAGATACATAACCGGAGAAATACCCCACTGGTAGTTGGTGGAACCGGGCAATATATCCGCGCATTGACCGAAGGTTGGCGAATACCTGAAATGGTGCCGGATGAAGCATTGAGGAAAGTCCTAATCGAATTGGGAGATCAGATTGGTTTCGTAGAACTACATCGAAAATTGTCCATGCTTGATTCTGACGCAGCCAATTTTATTGATGCTACAAACATCAGGCGTACCCTCCGAGCCCTGGAGGTCATTTTTACGACCGGAAAGCGATTCTCAGAATTGCGTGTAAAAGATGGACCGGTACATGACTATTGGATCATCGGGTTAACCATACCGCGCAGTGAATTATTTGAGCGGGCTGATAAAAGGGTTGATCAAATGTTCCTTGATGGCCTGGTCGCGGAAGTACAACAATTATTGGACCTTGGTTATGACCCAATGCTACCCTCCATGTCTGCAATCGGGTACAAGGAAGTGATACTGTACCTTCAAGGTGAAATCACCCTGGAAGCAGCCAGGCAACTCATTAAAAAAAATACACACCAATACATCAGAAGGCAGGCAAACTGGTTTAAACCAACAGATCCGAATATTCATTGGTATCAAATGGATCCTTACCCGCTCGAAATGGTTTTATCTGATCTGGAAAGAGAAAAAAAGGGACTACCATGATTTCTGCCAGGCAACCGTGGTTGATGCATTACGATGAAGGCGTACCCCAACAACTTGAGTATCCCGATTTCTGCATTCATGATCTGTTAAGTAATCAGTCTGAACGAACACCGCAAAAAACAGCCATCGTTATCGGTGATAGGTCAATCCTCTATGCAGACCTGGATAGGTTAACAAACAATTTTGCCCGAAACCTGATATCCCATGGGATCAAACGGGGGGATGTAGTTGGTATCTGCCTGGCAAACTCGATCGAGTTTGTGATCAGTTTTTTTGCGGTGTTAAAAGCGGGAGCAATCGTTGCGGCAATGAATCCTGTATTCCCGAGCAGTGAACTCAACTTCCAGGTTGAGACTTCTTGCGCTACTGTAATCATTACTTCAAACTCGAATGTCCAAGACTTCAAAAGTGAAGGAATACGTGGGCGAAAGATCAAGTTGATCCTGGTTGGAGACCCAATTAACAAGCAATACTCACATTATGAAGATTTTCTTTGTGAATTAGATACAGATATTGTCCTTCCGGAGGTTAATCCGTCTGAACCGGCTGTGATTCAGTTCAGCGGTGGAACCACGGGGGTACCCAAAGCTGCTCTGGGATCTCACCAGAATCTTGTCGCAAATGTCACCCAATTTCGACACTGGTTGGTGAACCTTGAAGATGGAAACGAAACCTTTCTACTCGCGATTCCTCTCTATCATGTTTATGGACTGGTATTGGGTTTAATTCTCGGCATCGGTATGGGGGGGAGAATAATCTTTACAGAAAAACAGGGCAATGTTACGGAGATTCTGGAATTGTTCCGAAAGTATCCGATCAGTTACTTTCCGGCGGTTCCGTCACTTTTCAACATGATCAATCAACATCCAGGGGTGATGAACGGTGACTATTCACTTGCTACGGTCAAAGCCTGCATTTCTGGATCTGCTCCACTGATCGAATCAGTTCGCCTGGCTTTTGAAAAAAATACCGGTGGTTTTCTGGTTGAAGGATATGGCCTTTCAGAAGCACCAACAGCCACACACTGTAATCCTATCCTGGGTGAGAAACGCAGCGGTTCCATTGGTTTGCCATTACCTGATGTAGATTGCCGGATCACGAGCCTGACGGAGGACGGATTGGAGGTAACTCATGGTGAAGAGGGGGAATTGTGGGTGCGAGGTCCGCAAATTATGCTAGGGTACCTCAATGAGGTGATTGAAACAAAGAAAACACTGCAAGATGGCTGGCTGCGAACGGGTGACATTGCTCGCATGGATTCTGACGGTTACTTTTACTTATCAGGACGCATCAAGGAGCTGATAAAAGTTCACGGAATGCAGGTGTGGCCAAACGAGGTTGAATCCGTTGTAAGCCGGCACCCGTCCGTATTGGAATGCGCTGTCGCGGGCGTACCTGATCAAATTCGCGGAGAAGGTGTGAAAGCTTGGGTTGTCCTCAAACCCGGTCATAGTCTAGGATTGGAGGAATTGCGAACTTTTTGCCTGGATTACCTGGTCGGGTACAAGATTCCCACGGAGTTAGAGATCCTTGAGATACTGCCCAAAACTCCGGTTGGAAAGATCTTACGACGGGTGTTGGTCGAGGAGCATAAATCTCAATAAAAAACCGGGAGCGCGAGCTCCCGGTTGGCTATATTAATTGACGTTCGGAGTACCGGAACGGTGGGGAACCGGGGGAGGAAAGATTTTTTCAAACTCCTCCTTTGACAAAGTCTCGTTTTCGAGCAGGCTGGCTGCTACGGAATCGAGTTCTGCCCGGTATTTGGTTAAGACTTCCTTTGCTCTTGTGTAGGCATCGGTCACCAAACCACGAACTTCCTTGTCGATCTTCTCGGCAACGGACTCTGAGTAATCACGTTGTTCAGAAATTTCTCTACCCAAGAAGATCAATTCCTCTTTTTGACCATAAACCATCGGACCCAGTTCATCACTCATGCCGAGCCGTGTAACCATGTTTCGCGCCAATTGTGTGACCCGTTCGATGTCATTTGAAGCGCCTGAAGTAATGTCGTCGAATACGATTTCTTCTGCAGCACGGCCACCCAATAACCCGACCATCTCGGCGAGCAATTTTTTGCGCGGCATCAATGTGCGATCATCCATGGGAAGAGCAATGGTGTAACCGGCAGCCATTCCACGGGCAATGATGGATACTTTCTGCACCGGATCTGCTTCCGGCAATGCATTCATCACAACGGCGTGACCAGCTTCGTGGTAAGCAACGATGCGTTTTTCTTCTGCGTTGATGAGACGGCTCTTGCGTTCCGGTCCGGCGATCACGCGTTCGATCGACTCTTCAAACTCACTTTGTCCAATACTCTTCTTATTGCGTCGAGCAGCGAGAATGGCTGCTTCGTTTACAAGATTTTCAATGTCTGCGCCAACGAATCCTGGTGTTGCTCTTGCCAGTACACCCAAATCAACTTCCGGATCAACCGGCTTGCCTTTGATGTGTACTCTCATGATTGCTTCTCGACCGCGCACATCAGGCCGATCCAGTACAACACGTCGATCAAAGCGACCTGGACGGAGGAGGGCGGGATCAAGAATATCAGGGCGGTTGGTGGCAGCCATGATAATGATATTGGTGTCCGTATCGAATCCGTCCATTTCAACCAGCATCTGATTCAAAGTCTGTTCACGCTCGTCATGCGAACCACCCAAACCAGCTCCACGCTGACGGCCGACAGCATCAATCTCATCCACGAAAACGATGCAGGGTGAGTTCTTTTTCGCCTGGTCAAATAGATCGCGGACGCGACTTGCGCCGACACCTACAAACATTTCCACGAATTCGGAACCTGAGATCGAGAAGAATGGAACTCCAGCCTCTCCTGATACGGCTTTCGCCAGTAAGGTTTTACCAGTACCTGGAGGACCGACAAGCAGAACACCTTTGGGAATCCTGGCGCCGAGAGCAATGAATTTCTGTGGTTCGCGCAGGAATTCAACAACCTCTTTCAGTTCATCCTTGGATTCTTCTATGCCAGCAACGTCGGCGAAAGTGACTGTCGGGTGATCTCCAGTGAACATGCGAGCGCGCGATTTTCCGAAGGACATCGCAGCACTGTTGCTTCCCTGAGCTTGTCTGAAAATGTAAAAGAACGCACCGCCAAGCAATAGGAAGGGCAGAATGTAAAAGAGTGCATTGAGCACACCGCTTAGTGTGCTGGGGGCTTTAATTTCTAAATCTATGCCCTTTTCCGGATTCAATTCTTCGGGTGTAACACCAAGGGCAATCAGTTGATCCACCAAAGTAGATTCAGATTCCTTGAGTGAAGTTTTCTCCGCCCCAGACTTAAGAACAATAGTCAGTTTGTCTTCTTCTTCAATGATCCTCGCAATATTACCCTTTTTTACTTCATCAGCGACCTGGTTGATGGTTAGCACATTATCCGCTGCCCCAGACCGGTTTAGTGAGAAGACCACCAGTACGATGATGGACATAAAAAGGAGCAGATAGACGATGTAAGATTGATTTCTTGGTTTCAAATTCTCCTCCAGTATTTCATACCTAGTTAGAGATTATACCAATGCTTAACAACCTATGCGAGAATTAAGCCAGTTGTAGGGATATTATTAATAGATTTCTAATATTTCCATCGCGTTTATCAATGACTCAAACCGATGGGCAAGTTATTTGTGTTAACTATTCTGGAATGTCAAATGGATGGCAGATGCCGCATCCGATGTGAGGTTCTTTTACAGTTTCACCAGATTTTTTGCAAAATGCAGCGATGCTGACATAGCGTTTGAATAGCCCCAATTTCCTTTTTATGGTTGGGGTCATAATCATATGTTCGCAGGCATTAGCACGTTTGATCGAAGGAACCGGACAGGAGGCACAAAGGTCAGCTGTCCAGTTTTGTGGGGGAGGATTTTTCCCGATGAGGCGGCATTCTTCGATGTGTTTTCCGCGATAGTAATCACCGTAAAAGTAGGGACAATCAACACCTGCAGGAGTGCGCATTATTGACCTCAAAAGAACCAGTCCCTAACAGGACTGGTTGGTGTAGATTAGACACGGGTAACGTATTCGCCAGTGCGTGTATCCACTCTGATCACGTCGCCGGTTTGAACAAAATAGGGGACTGATACTTCGAGACCAGTCTCGGTAGTCACTTTTTTTGTCACACCAGTAGCTGTGTCACCTTTGACTGCAGGCTCCGAGTATGTAACCTCTAGATCCACAGTGGTGGGAAGTTCAATATCGAGCGGCTCAGTTTCAAAATAGGTAAGTTTTACTTCCATTTCAGGTTTCAAGTACCCGGCATACTCGCCAACTACAGTTGAAGAAATAGCCGGCTGATCATAAGTTTCCAGGTCCATGAAGTGGAAGATCTCTCCATCGGTATATAGATATTGAACATTGTGAAAATCAAGCCTGACATCCTTGATCCGTTCGCCAGAAGTGAAGGTTTTTTCAAGAGTGTTACCCTTGCGGAGGTCACGAGCTTTGACACGGATGGTGGCGTTACCACGTCCCGGTTTATTGAACGAATATTCAAGCACCCGGTACAGGTTATTATCCATTTCAAAAATCACGCCTTTGCGAAGATCATTTACATCAATCATAAATAACGCCTTTCATTAGTCTAGAAATTAACCCTCAAATTATAGTCCAGCAGGGGATGACTGACAAGGAGAATTGGTGATCTATGGATTATTGGATGATGGAGAACGGTGTCTCAACAGAAGTGGTCCCAATTGATCAATCACTCCGGAAAACAAGTACTCGAGCAACGGGGAGAATCTCATAAATGCCGGTACGTATTTTACACGTCTTGGGTGCTGCAACAGATGCCATACCGCGCGGCTCACAAGCTCGACAGGAACAGCAAAGCTTTCTGCAGGGATGTTATCGCCATTCTCAAGCTTCCTGGCTGAATCGAAAAACTCGGTTTTCACTGGACCGGCACGCAAGACAGAGGCGATTACACCAGAGCCTTTTAATTCACGTTGCAAAACTTTGCTAAATGCATCCAGATATGCTTTTGATGCCGAATATACTGCAATGCCTTGTTCTGGCAATTTACCGGCAATCGAGCCGATATTGATAATCCGTCCGAACCTGTTATTGATCATGTGGGGAAGCAATAGTGACGTTAGATGTGAGGTGGCTTCAATGTTAAGTTTGATGATGTCTTGCGCCACTTGCCAGGGCATCTCATGAAAATATCCATACCAGGCCATACCAGCATTGTTAATCAGGATATCCGGTAAAAGGTTTTTCTCCGACAATGATGTATAGAGAGAGATGCGGTCCGACTCCATTGTCAGGTCAGCTTGAATCGGAATTGCCTTACCTCCGGATGAGCTAATCTTTTCCGTTATCTCATTCAACCGATCAATACGCCGGGCTGTGAGTATCACTTGAATTCCGTTTTCCGCAAGAAGTAGGGCAGTGGATGCACCAATACCACTGGATGCACCAGTTATTAAGGCTTTCTTGTCAGTTAATAGTTTTTGCATAAAGCAGATGAACTATCTTTTGTTCTTTTTTTTCAGTAAGTTCGTATTCTGTTTCCACCAGTTCATTGTGTCCCGAATCGTTTCACTAGTTGGCCTGGCCTGGTAACCCAGATACAAGCGGGCTTTCAAATTGCTGACAACGGAGTTGCTTTGTAGAGTTTCTACGCTGTAACGGGTTAATTTGGGGATTGTATGGGTAGCTTTGTAAAAAACCTCCGCAAGTATCGCAGCGAACCTCGCTAATTTTAGAGGTATGTTGATCAGGATGGATCGAATGGAAAAAATCTCCTGACCAAGTTTCCACATATCCGAGACCCGGATCAGGTGACCAGAGAGGATGTAGATCTGACCAATGCTGCCCTTTTCCCGGGCCATTATCAGTCCCTGAGCCACGTCTCTGACATCGACAAAATCATAGCTTCCTTCAATCATGTAATTGACTTTGTTCATCAACCACCCACTCATTATGGATCCTAATTCCGACTTTTTATAATCGGAAGGGCCGATCACACCGGTTGGGCAGACGATAACTGCGGGCAAGCCTTCTTTCACTTTATCTAATACCGCCAACGTAGCTTCAGCCTTGGAACGATCATAAGCTGCGACATTGTACACGGGATCGATCGGGGTTGTTTCGTCTATGGTTTCTCCATGGGGAATGCGTTTGAAGGCATGGATCGAGCTGGTGTATATGAACCGGTTGACTCCCACCCTCAAAGCGGCATCCATCATGTTCTTTGTTCCCTCAACATTTACACTGTGGACAATCGGATCTTGAACAGATGAGATAGAGATAATTCCAGCGAGGTGAAAGACATATTTAATGCCTTGAAATGCTTTTTCCAGGGACTGTGGATCAAGGATATTACCGTAAACAATTTCCACATCCAGACCGTCGATCGGTGACAGGTCTTCACCCGGCAGGATGAGCACACGTACCGTTTCACCCCTTTTTACCAATTCTTTTACCAGAACGTTGCCAATATGACCGGTAGCCCCTGTAACCAGATTCATTGTTCGCTCCCTCTTATTTGATTGAATAATGCAGAAAAACCGTATGATGAAACCTTGGCCCAATCCTGTTGAGCATCCAGCATACTTGATGCAATGATACCGAAAGAGAATGCCAGGATGGTGTTGGCGATCAATTCGGGATCACGGACTGCTATCTCGCGGTTATTAATTCCACGCTGGATCAAACCGAGGAAATGTTCTTTAAATTGATGCAATGGAAGCTTGGCTCTTACCCATAAATCAGGATCTTTCACCGAATGTTGCCAGAACTCGAACAACAAGGGCAGGTGATTTCCTGAGCCATCAATGATCTCACTCAGCGACTTGGAGGTGAGCAAAAAGCCTTCTTGTATGCTGGCTGAGGTATCAAACCTTTGGTTGATCTGTATGTGGATAGCTTCCGTCCAATCATCCAACAAACGCAGGAAAAGTTCATCCTTACTACAAAAGTGATGATAGAAAGCGCCTTTGCTGATCCCCGCGTTCCGGCAGATCTGATTGACACTTGTATGCTCAAAACCCTGCTCAGCAAATAACTGCCGGGCAGACTTGAGGATAAGTTCCTGAGTTTGTACACTACGTAGTTGCATCTTAAAACCGACCGATCAGTCTGATTTTAGGCGATACAAGGATAGTTGTTATGTGCCTTAAGATATAAAAAGGTCACATTAAAATAAACTGAGCCTTTGAAGGGCTCAGTGGATAGCGCAAATCCTGTAAGGTTTATCCTAGCTTTGGTTCGATCAAACCGAGATCACCGTCGCGGCGGCGATACAGTACATTGACCGTGCCAGAATCCACGTTGTAGAAGATGAAGAAGTCCTCGTGATCGAGCAGGGACATCTGCTCGATAGCCTCGTTCTCGTCCATCGGCACCAGGGTGAAGGATTTCCGGCGGACGATGGCGGTTCTCCCTTCTTCTTCGGCTTCCTGCGGTAAAACAACAACCTCTGAGGCTGGAGTTCCATCCCCGCGGCCGCGTAGTCGTTTACCCTTGAAGCGCTCGATCTGGCGCTGCATCTTTTCAACCGTCTTGTCTACTGCGGTCAGCAGATCATCTGAACGTTCTTCTGTGCGTAAAACAAATCCTTTTCCGGTAATCGTCAATTGTGCAACTTCACGGTCAGCTTTATTCCTTGCATTCTTGGCAAAAGAAAGGTCAAATTTTACTGTTTCAATATCGGGTAACAATCTTTCCAGTCTTGGTGTTTTCTTCTCTACATATTCCTGAATTCGTTCAGTCAGTTCCATGTTCTTTACGTTAATCACAACTTCTTTTTCCATTTTTACCTCCGAATAATATGTTGAATTGAAGGACAGCTCTAATTGTTATCGCGGGCAACCCCATCTCTGAATGTTTTGGCTAGTGAAACTGCATAAACCCGAACAGCACCAGCCTGTAGTAACGCTTCTGAGCAATGATTGATGGTCGCGCCTGTGGTAATAATATCATCCACCAGCAATACACTCCTCCCCTTAAGTTTAGCAGGATTTCCAGAAAATGCATCTTTTAAGGATAGATCACGCTCTGCACGGTTTCGTTTAACCTGGGTGCCAGTATCTTTTGTACGTTTGAGAGCATTCATAGAATGTTCAAGTTGGAAGTAACGCGCGATCGGCCTGGATAGGAGCGCTGATTGGTTGTATGTACGTTCTTTTTTTCGCTGTGCGGATAGCGGCACGGGGATGATCAGGTCAAATGACCAATCCTTTTCGGATAGTATTTTGATCAGGTATTGCGCGAAAAAGTCGCCTAACCCCATATCATTCTTGTATTTCAACGCGTGGATTGCTTCGCGTAAGGTTCCGCCGTACACTGCCCAGGCTGCAGCAGCGGTGAAGTGGATGGACACGTTACTGCAGTCAGCGCAAACGGGCTGGTCATCATTCGTTTGTTTACCGCAAAAAGCACAAAATGGGAAATCAATGATCTTTACACCTTGCAGACAGTCAGGGCAAAAACGGAAATTCGGCTTGCCACAACCCGCGCAAAGCGGTGGATACAGCAGATCGGCTACCTTCCACAAGGTTCGATGCAGTTCGTAATTCAGGTTCACATGAGTATTTTACTGGTTTTGGGGATCAACCGCCAAATATTCCGGCTTGCATAATTTGAAGCACCGCAGGCGTTAAAAGGATGATTAAAATGGATGGGAACATCAGGAAGGCCATCGGGATCAGCATCTTGATCGGTGCTTTATGGGCTTCCTCTTCGGCCCGCTGGCGGCGTCGCACACGCATCTGGTCCGCCTGCACGCGCAGAACCTTGGCCATACTCACGCCCAATAACTCGCTTTGGATGATGGCGGCGACGAAGCTGGTCATCTCACTCACACCGATATTGGCTTGCATATCTCGCAGCGCTTCGCGGCGCAGCTTGCCCAGTTGAATCTCCTGGATGACGCGGGCGAATGCAAATGAGATCTCGTTTTCCCACTTTTCAGCTACTTTGGCCATCGCGCCGTCGAAGCTGAGTCCGGCTTCGACGCAAATGGTGAGCAGATCCAGCGCATCCGGTAGACCCTTACGAATCTCATTTTGCCGTTTGGTAATCGACCTGGAGAGTTGAAATTGGGGCAGGTAAAAACCCAAAAAAGTCATCGCGATTGAAAGAAGGAATATCCTGCCGGTTGAAAGATTATTACCCAGGAAACGCAGCAGCAGAAAGGTAGCCAAACCAACAATTGCGCCGATGATAAACTCGATCGTTATAAAAACCGTGGCGTCCATCTTCGAAGTACGTCCGGCAAGTTCCAATTTACGGGTGGTGCTGTTCAGCCAGTTTTGCGGGGTGAAGCGCATGGTGAACTCGCCCAGTTTACGCGCGACCGGGTATATGACGCGCTCGGTAAACGGCAGGTTCATCTCGAGTTTTTCGAGATCAACCTGCTCGCCTGAAAGGCTGAATTCATCCAGGCGCTCAAATAGCATCTGGTTGGTATCGGTACCGGGGTGACGGATGCCGATGATGACGAGAACGATCGCGATCAGGATCAGCACACCTAATGTAATTAATAAACCTGGCATATCCGACTCCTGTTAAACCTCGATCTTGGAAACCTTTTCCATAGCAAAATAACCAAGAATAATTAAAATGACAGCCAATACAATTGAGATGATCCCGCACGGGAGTGGAGAATTGGATTCCGGGCTGAAAAGGGTCATGATGTATTCGCGATTGAGTAAATAAATAGCCAGAAAAAGTCCGACCGGCAGTAATGCTAAAAGCCGCGCGGAGTAGCGCATTTGGGCTGTCAATGTCCGTATCTCGCCCTTGATGCGCACACGCTCGCGGATAGTATGCGAGATGGTGTCCAGGATTTCAGCGAGGTTGCCGCCCACTTCACGCTGCACCTTGATGGCGGTAACGACCAGTTCCAGATCCTCACTGGGGATCCTGCGCACCAGGTTGTCTAGCGCGTGCTCGGTTGAGACCCCCAGGCTGACTTCCTGCACCACACGCCTGAATTCATCGCAGATGGGAGCCGGCATTTCTTTGGAGACCGATTCCATCGCCTGGAGTGTGGAAAAACCGGCGCGCAGTCCATTCACCATCAGGCTCAACATATCACTTAACTGGTTGTTGAACCTCACCAAGCGGCGGCTGCTCTGTGAGCGGATGTACATGCGCGGAAGGAAAAACCCCAACAACGCGCCAAGGATTGCCAATAGATAAGATTTGGTGCCTAGGAAAAAACCCAGGATCGCCACGACGAAAATCGATGCAATGGTCAGCAGGATGAATTCACCCGGCTTCATCTTGATATCCGCCTGGGCAAGTTCTTTGGAAACCTTATCAGACCAGGAGGATTTTGCCACCTTCTTGGAAAGCCAGTCTGAAACTACTGAAGATCGTTCATCCGTTTTCTGGTTTACATCGATGCCTGCTTCAATAAAGGCATCGAGGCGTTTTTCTTCAGCGGAGCGTTGGCTGGATAAGGTCAGGATCACGCCTACGACGACCGTGATCACAACAAGTGCTCCACCTATCCACAAAAAGAGTGTCGGATCCATAAAATCCCTTTATCCCGTTTGTCTGCGTGCGCCGATACCGAACACGGACGGCGGCAGGTGAATGCCGGAGGCGTCGATCTTTTCAATAAATTTGGGGCGCAATCCGGTAGGTCTTAACCGGCCGATCACCTTATTATTCTCATAACCCAATTGTTCAAACGCGAAGATATCCGTCATGGTGATCACATCCCCCTCCATGCCGGAAACCTCTGTGATGTTCACAACTTTACGCGTACCATCGCGCAGGCGTTCCTGGTGGATGACCAGGTCGATGGCGGAGCTGACCTGTTCGCGAATGGCGCGCACCGGCAGGTCCATCCCGGCCATCATGGTCATGGTTTCGATCCTCGACAGGCTGTCGCGGGGGGAGTTCGAGTGACAGGTGGTCATGGAGCCATCATGACCGGTATTCATAGCCTGAAGCATGTCCAGGGCGGCTTCATCACGGATCTCACCAACAATAATGCGATCCGGACGCATACGCAGCGCATTGACTACCAGGTTGCGGATTGTGATCTCTCCACGTCCTTCAATGTTGGGCGGGCGGGATTCGAGTGTGACGACATGCTCCTGGCGCAGTTGGAGTTCCGCAGCATTTTCGATAGTGATGATACGCTCATCGGATGGGATAAAAGCGGAAAGGACGTTCAATAATGTCGTCTTACCGGAACCCGTACCGCCAGAAATGATAATGTTCATCCTGGATTTGACGCAGGCATCCAGGAATTGGATGGATTCAGGGGTGATCGAATCCAGCTGGATCAATTGATCAACGGTGAAAGGTGTGCGGGCAAATTTACGGATGGTGAGCACCGGACCGACAAGTGAAATGGGCGGAATGATCGCGTTCACGCGCGAGCCATCCTGTAAACGGGCATCCACATAAGGGCTGGATTCATCCACGCGGCGGCCGAGAGGAGAGACGATCCTCTCGATAATGCGCATCACGTGCTCATCGTTCTCAAACGTGATCGGCAGACGCAGGATCTTGCCCCGCCGTTCAACGTAGATATTGCGGTGACCGTTCACCATGATCTCGGTAATGGTGTCATCTTCAAGCAGCGGTTGCAAGGGACCCAGACCAAGAATTTCCGCGGCGATCTGTTCAAACAGGCGGCTTTTCTCGGTACGGGATAAGACAAAATTTTCTTCCACCAGGATCTGTTCGTAAAGGTCAAGAATTGTCTTGCGAACCTCGTTAACTTTGGAAACATCGACGCTCGGGTCCAGTTCTGCGAGCAATTTGTTTTGCACCCGGGTCTTGAGATCCTGGTAGGTATCCTGTCCGTTCTGGGTGGGGGGAGCCACAATACGGCGGGTCTGCATCGATCCGGTAGTTTGAGCGGCAGGATTTCCGTTCTGGGTGGCAGCAGATTGATTATCGGCAGATTGGATGCGGCGTAAGATCGACATTAATTAAATACCTTTCATATTTAAGCCGGGTTTGGATGATCGCCTTTGGCCCGTTCGTGGATGATCTCCACCAAAGAATGAATGGCTTTCGATGAGAGCAGGTTCTTATTTTCCGTTACGAAGGGAATGCCGCGGTTGACAGAATTGCTGATGATACGGTCCTCAAACGGGATGATCACCAATATGGGCTGTTTAAGCGTTTCTCCCACCCGTTCAGGTGTGATCGCCACGCGGCGATCATAACGGTTCATCACGAAAAGGATGCGATCCCGGCCGATACCCGAAGCATCTGCCAGCGAAAGGAATTGATTGGTGTTCTTGATGGAGGGAATATCCTGGGTGGTTACCAGAACAATAAAATCAGCCAGGTCCAGGCAGGATTGCACCATGTCCGTGAGGTAAGGGGTGGTATCCACGACAATGTAATGGTACATCTGCTGCATGTAAGTAAGAATGCGGGAGATGGCTTCCCCGTGACCGGATTCATTCATCACAGGCATTTTCGGTGAGGTCATCAGGTGCAGATCTGATGCCTTGTGCACCACCATAACGTCTTCGATGATCTCCGGATCCAATTCTTCAGTGTGATCGAGCAGTTCAAGGAATGTATTCTTGGCATGTTCGTTCAGTGCCACAGCAACGTCCCCGAACAGGAGATTGGCATCCACAACAGCGACTTTATTATCGGGGGTCTTCAATGCAGACGCCAGGTTGACAGTGATGGTCGTGCAACCGACCCCACCCTTGGGGCTGTAGACCACAATGATCTTCCCCAGCGCCATTTGAGGAGCGGCCGCGCTTGGTTGCAGCGGCGTGGTGAGAGGCCCGGCCTGGAACGGTGCCACGAACTTGTTCTTCTCTTCATGTGCCATCTCACCGGCGCGTTTTACCGCCTGGGTGAGATCGTCGATCAGCGGAGGTTTGGAAAGGAAATCGCGCGCACCAGCCAGCATCGCCCGCCGCATGTAGTTCGGATCGTTCTGCACCGAGAGAATCACCACCTGGACAAAGGACACTTTTTTACGAATCGCTTCAGTGGCTGAAATCCCGTCCATATCCGGCATGTTAATGTCCATGACCATCACATCCGGCATGAACTTCTGGGCAGCTTCAATTGCTTCCAGACCGGTGCGGGCGGTACACACTACCTGGATCGAAGGCTCAAATTGAAGCATGCGCAGGATCATTTCCCGCGATTCTTCGATGTCATCTACCACGATTACAGTGATCTTATCCTGTGCAGTCATGAACTTGCCCTCTTTTCAATATGCGCATCAGGGTTGATTAAGGATGTAGTCGTTGAAGGATGGATAAATGAGAGAATCCACGCGCGGCTCTGTACCATAGGGCAGTTTTGCCGGGGCTGGGATGTTCTTCGTATCCATAATGTATTGGAGGGTCACCGGATCGGTAGTGTAGACCGATGTGTCAACAGCGCTGTGGAGTGCCAGCGATAATTTGGCGCCGGATAGGGATAGATAATTGAGAATAAGATTATCCTGAGGAGAAACGATGAGCGTTACCGATCCGGGGTAAGTAGACATGGTTTGCCCTGTCTGATCGACGGCAAAAGCCGGTGTTGCGGCAGGTACAGCTCCCTCTTCTGACTCAAGGGAGAACATTCCCACTTGAAGTACAGTGGCATCCTGGATGATAGTCTGGCAAACCAGGCGCGGTCGTTGAATCTCAGAGGGAACTACGTAAATTGGTGCGTTGGTTGTGCTGTCCAGTTCATAGCGACCACGGGAGGTGATAACCCCTGGTTCATAGGGTTGAATTACCATGGATGTCGTAATACCCGTTTCAGAGGTGCCCGCGCCAGCACTGACCGCAACCGTAGTGTCGTTCGGAAGGCGGGTCTGGTAATTGGTATCGACGTCGGTCAGCAACAGACAACCAACGACCATTACATGGTCGCCTTTTTGCGGTGCATAAGCAACTGCCGTTTCAGGACTGGTGGCTAAAGAGAAAGCCGTCATACCTGCCGGAATATCGTTGGCAGCCAAAGAGCCGCTGCCTGTATGAAGGACCATGCTGGTGGTGAGCGGAACACCGGGATCTATGTTGTACTTGGCGCGGGAACCGATGGCATCGCTGGTGTTGGTAAAGAACGTGCCCGCCACCAGGTCCTTCTTGGGGTACTGGATAGTGGAAAGTACATCAGCGCTGATCACCTGACCGCGTGGGATGGACTGTGATGCTACCACGATCTGCACCAGTTCATAGGACGGGGTGGCGGTGGGTTCTGCCTGGCCAAAACCGCCGTTGGCGTTGCGCGACAATAACAGGTAAGCCAAAAATGCCAGCGCGATCAGGATGATCAGGATATAAATGATGATTCTACCGGTACGTTTCTTCATAGCAGCCATTGAGCCCTCCTGGTTTCGGTTCATGTGCAGGGAAAATCAAAGTTATTATACGGCAAATGGGGAAAATATACGCGTGACATACCCGAAAGTTACAGGGAGGTTACTTAACAAATAAGAAAGGCTGTATTTAGAAGGTAGCCTTCTTGTAGTAATGCTGAGCTTTAATCTGTCGAAAGGACAAAGCGGAAAAAACAAGAATCCATGGTTAAGTGGCTCTGGAAGAGAATTTTACCGTCTCGATTGACATCGGGAATTACGACTTACTTTCAATAAAGTTAAGTTTTCGCACGATCCTTCCAACTTAGTGATGAAATCCTGTTTAGCGTTTGAATAAAAAAGCGCTCTTGAATCCTCGAATCACGGACAAGAGCGCCATTTAATAGGGTTATTATCGTAATACGCTCACAGTGAAATTATGAAACTTGCTTATTCCCGTTTATTCCTCCAGTGAAACTTCAGAAACCGTGCCCTGAGTAGGCACCTGGTAAACCAACGTTCCGTCATATTTGATTGTCAAGTTACTGGAACCTGTCACGGTAATCGTGTCGCAGATAAACTGTGAGTAAATGGTTGTAGCGGTTGCACCGGTGAAAGAGCAGTGTGAAGCAGGAGCGTACCAGGTACCAGACTCATTAGTAATCGTAGTGCTTCCGGTCTGGCTTGCAGGGGAACTGTTTGCGCGGTCCATAAATAATGCCAACCCTTGATATTCTCCTGTAGTCGGCGCAGTCCATGCTGTAGTGCCACCGGCGCCAGAGAGGGAGAATGATCCAGACCTGACATAAATCATGGTGCCTATCATGGAAATTCTGGTGCTGCCCCCCATGCTAAAAGCCTGCGAAGTTCCTTTACCGGTTACAAACAGTTGAACCCCATCCATTTTTAGATTGGCAGCACCGCTGAGTGAAAATCTATCCGTCCAGTACGTCCCCGGGGGGATCGTGGAGGTCACACTACCGCCAATATTGAGGTTGCAGTAATAACCCCCAGGGGTCATGGTTGGATTGAATGTACCATAACTCGGGAAAGTCAAGGTTGTGCAGTTTCCGGCAGGACCAATAGGGGCAGCTAATATATCTGCCAGAGGATCTGTCATCTCAGGGATGGTCACATTAACAGTGGGTTGGGTAACGGAACCATGTGTAGGTTCGGGGGTAATTCCAGCGCCTCCAGAGTGGGTATAATCTCCCTCCAGAGTTACGTTGCCTGTGATTTTCGCGGAGCCGGACAGATCAATATCGCCTTTAACCAACATCTGAAGATTTTTAAATGTAGGAGGTCTAAAATTAGAGGCTCCATCTGCGGTTACATTTCCTCCAGCTACAATTTGCTCAGAAGTGAAAAGCCCACTACCTGAATTGATAATATTTCCACCAATGATCAACGACGTTGTAGAGATCCGTCCGGCGCCAGAATTATCGAATGATCCCCCTACATTCATCGAATCTCCGGATAAATTAACCGAAGCGGTATTTACAACATTACCCCCGACGTTGAATGACCCGGAAATCGCTTGTCCAGCCCCTGACGTGTTGAGGTTCCCAACGATGTCTATTTGCTTAGCGATTTCTCCAGATCCGCCAGGATATATTCCGAACGAACCACCCAGATTAGCCCCGCCGCGAATTTTTGCCCAGTTCATTTTCATTATGGGAGACCCGTCCTGGGAAAAAGCATTCGCCGCAGTGGAATTATCAAAAACACCGCCATCCACGATGATTTGGGCTGCGCCAGTATTGGTGATGGCACCAGTAGCGGTTTTATTCAAGGCCAGCAGAGCCACTTCACCCCCCAAGCCAGGCTGCTTCCCGCCTTCCTCTGTCACAACCTTGCAGTGACTCACTGCGCGAGCTGTAGTTTCCAGGGGTGTTTGCGAGATAACGCCAAGGAACACGGGGTCGTTGCGGGTCTTGATAATCACTTCTATATATTCCGCATTTCCAGCCTTTGGACCAGTAAGCGGTGGATGATTGACTGCCACCTGTATATCATCCTCGTTATCCGTGTAACCGTTAGTCCCAGCAATCGTAATCGCTGCGGCGATAGGGTTTTGTCCCTGGCACATCGCATAACCTGCACTCAAGGCGGCTGAATCTGCAGCACTTTGGGTTTTTCGGCGAGTCAAGAAAAACATTCCACCATCAACTGCCAAAGCAGCAAAAGCAACGAGGGCTACCAGAGCGAGAGCGATGAGTACCAATATCTGTCCTCTTTCTTCCTTACGAATCTGAATCTTTTTCATGTTTCCTCCTAGTTCAATTAGAACTAATCAGTCAGTCAATTTGAGTACCATTTTTTACGCATAGGCTTTTGGTCGCTGCACTAAAATCACTGCCTGGATTTACCGGCAATATGTTTCCAATCTCATGATACTGTTTGTTGAAGTGACGGTCAGTGGATAAGAACCTTCCTCTCCGATAAACGCGCCAACGAACGGTGTTATTACTTGATACTCCAGGGTTAAGGTTACTTTAACGGAGGAGCCATAAGTGACATTCCCACTTGGCTCCCCGTTCTCGTCAAAATAAAGAATCGAGATGTCGGTGATATCGTTTGCGTCCAGGGGTGCGGTTGTGCTCTCTTTTATTCGCGCTACGACGCTCGAGGTGTTCTGGCACATGGAGGCAAAAATTGCGCCCTCTTGAGCGGAATCTTGCAATGCGATAAGGGTGTACAATGACCAACCCAGGTCAATTACAACAGAAAAAAGAATCAACAGGAATACTATACTGATCGATAATTCGACCAATGATTGCCCTCGTTCGCTAGAGCTCTTCATGGCATAACGTTTGTTCAAGGCAACAATTCCCTCATAAGTGCAAGGTTGTATTGGTTGTTTAACAAAGAAATTTGCATCCTCGATTGATATCTCCTCTTAGACTGGTTCATCATCAATGGTTGTGGACCTTGCCAATCATTCTGTGATGTCAACTTCCACTCGCTATTCTCTCCGGCAATATGGGTGAACTATTAATCTCATGTAACTGCTTTCCTGCGAACCTGAATGTCAATTTGACTCACCCGTGAATCAGGATTCAGCGGTCAGACCGGAGTACCCTGACTCTGTCACGGGGAATCTTCCGGTACTACAACCCACAACAATGTCTCTGGTAATGCGCCGATATACTGACCTGTGGGTGTGTAGTTAACCATTAAGGTATGCGAACCAACGTCGATAAAGGTAAATGAACAGGATTTTGCACTTCCGGCGGGGCTGGGCGGGCTGAAGGATGCACCGCAACTGCTATTCTGACCAGTTGTCAGATCTTTGAAAGTCAAGGTTCCAGTTGGCAAAGAATCATCGTTGGCTGTGACGGTGATATTAAAAGTCTGCTCTTCTCCGGTTATCGACGAAATTGCTTCTGCATCCGGACTTGGCGAAATGGAAATGTAGGTCAGTGGCTCAAGGGGTCCTGTGGTGGGTATAACCCCGACTGGCAGTTTTAACACAATGGTGCGCTTGGTTATGGCGGATAATCGGAAGGGTGGGATATTGACGACGTTGGTAAGCGGTGAATAGTCAACCCAGACTTCTACAATGATGCGGTCATTAAGCTGGGCGTCATCATAAGGGCAGTCTGAAACGGGTGAAGTAAGCAATCCATTTTCCCAGTGATCATAACTAATATTTATCTGGTCTGCCTTGACCCCGACAACCCCCCCCGTCCTCACTGCGGCATCTTTGATCGCATCGCAGTCGTTATAACGCGGAACGCCATTTGCGGAAGTTCCAACGGCAGCGCCCCAGCGTGCCGCATCCCTGCTGGCTGATACAACCGTAAAGTATGTGAAACAGTAGTGAGCAAAGCCTATGATGCCAAGAAAAAGCACTAGAACAATTGGCACGGTCAGCGCGAATTCAACCAATCCCTGACCCAGTTGTTTTTTCGGAATGTGAAAGATTCGCATTTTTCCCTTATTATGATCCGCATTGTACATTTTACTTGTATCTTATAGCGATATTATATATCCTTACCAAGTTAAATTACCTTTCATCGCATTAACACACGGAGCCCTCCTGGATTGAGTTCTGGAGCAGGGAAAATCATAATAATTATACGGCAATTAACCCCAATTAACGCACAATAAACCTGCAAATTACCCATGGATAACTTAACAATTAAGAAAGGCTCTGATCGCAGAGCCTTTCTTATTTTAATTGAATTGGGGAAGGAGA